>Ga0315281_10002366_pt1 | contig 28015 bp, 28 predicted proteins | sample YL17G07_0_MG_FD_204540 | JGI IMG/M metagenome (GOLD analysis project Ga0315281, IMG submission 204540) | Sediment microbial communities from Yellowstone Lake, YNP, Wyoming, USA - YL17G07_0 | ecosystem: Environmental > Aquatic > Freshwater > Lake > Sediment | place: USA: Wyoming | collected...
TAGGGGTTCGAATCCCCTCTTCCGCACCACGATCTTCGACTACGATACGCCGCATGAAGTCCTCATTCATGGCGGCAGCTCTCCTCATCGCCGCATCTGCCCCGCTCGCCGCGCACCATTCGTTCGGCGCCGAGTACGACGACAGCAAGCCGGTCACCGTGACGGGCGTCGTCACGAAGATCGACTGGACCAACCCGCACAGCTACATCTTCGTCGACGTCAAGGACACGAGCGGCCAGATCGCGCCCTGGAAGTTCGAAGGCTATCCGCCGGGCGTGCTGTATCGCACGGGCTGGAAACGGAACGTGACGATGAAGCCGGGCGATAGGGTGACGATCTTCGGCTGGCGCGCGCGCGACGGCAGCAACTGGGCGCACTCGCGCCAGGTGACGTTCGCCGATGGCAAGAAGCTGTACTTCGGTCCGCCCGCCGGTACTGGTGACGGCGGCGCGGCTCCACCTCCGGGGACACAACCGCAATGAAGGGACACGCGATGAAGCTCCTCCTCCTGTCCACGTGCGCTGCGGCCCTCCTCGTCGCGCTGCCCGCCGCGCAGCAGAAGACCTATCCGCCGGTGCAGCGCATGGCGGATGGCCATCCCGACATGAGCGGCGTCTATCAGACCGACGCCCGCGCGCGTGTCGGCACGTGGGACGAAGCCAATCAGGGGATCGGCGTGGCGGAACCGGCGCCTCCAGCGGCCGGCGCGCAAGGCCGCGGACGGGGACGGGGACGGCAGAGCGGTCCGCCGTATCAGCCGTGGGCCGCGAAGCTGGTGCTCGACGACTACAACAACCGCAACGTCGACAGCTCGACGGCGAAGTGCATGCCGAACCCGATGCTCCTCAACGTCGGCCTCTTCCCCGTCGAGTTCGTGCAGACGCCAAAGAAGCTCGTGATCCTGATGGAGTACATGGGCCTCAACCGCAACATCCCCATCGGCGAGCCCTTCCCCGACGACATCGAACCGACGTACCTCGGCACGTCGGTCGGCCATTGGGAAGGCAACACGCTCGTCGTCGAGACGAAGGAATTCAACGAACAGCTGCACGCCGGCGGCGGAGGCGGCCGCATGCACAGCGACGCGCTGCACACGATCGAACGCTTCACGCGCGTCGACTACAACACGGTCAAATGGGACGTCGTCTGGGAGGATTCAAAAGTCCTGACACGGCCGGATGAGCTCCACTCGCAGTTCATGTTGCGTCCAGGCACGCGCCTCCGCGAGTACGTCTGCCAGGAAAATAATCAGGATCCGGCCATCTACGACGTCATGAAGAAGGCCGGCGACCTTCACATCAGGAAGTAGGTGACGCGATGAAACGCATCGTCATGCTCGGTGTCCTCGTCGCCGCGGGCGCGCTGTCGATGATTGTCGCGCAGGCGCAGCCGGACATCATCGGCATCAAGCTGGTGAAAGTGAGAGACAACCTCTACATCATCACCGGCGGCCGCGAGAAGCCTGCCGAAGGCGGCATTGCCGGGAACACCACGGTGTTCGTCGCCGACAGCGGCGTCGTGCTCGTCGACACGAAGTACCCCGGCTTTGGAAAACCGATTCTCGATCAGGTCAGATCGGTCACGAACAAGCCGGTCACGACGATCGTGAACACACACACGCACAACGATCACACCGGCGCCAACACTGAGTTCCCGCGGACGGTGGAGTTCGTTGTCCAGGAGAACACCAAAGCGAACATGGCGCGCATGGACGGCTTCAAGGGCGAAAACGCCGCGTTCCTTCCGAAGCGGACATTCAAAGATCGTGTGTCGCTCCTCGGCGGCAAGGATCGCATCGATCTTTACTACTTCGGCAAGGGCCACACCGACGGCGACACGGTGCTGCACTTTCCAGCGCTGCGCGTCGCCGTGATGGGCGATCTGTTCGCGCGCAAGTGGGCGCCGCTCTGCGACGCGATGTACGGCGGCAGCATGGTGGCGTTTCCGGCGACGCTGCAGAAAGCCGCGGACACGTTGAAGGACGTCGACACGATCATCACCGGACACGCCACGACGACGCATGGGGCGGGGCGAGGAACGACGTTCACGGCGTCGAATCCGTTGATGAAGCCGGCGGACCTTCAGGAGTATGCGGAGTTCATGCGCGCGTTCGTGGCGGCCGCCGAGGCGGCGATGAAAGCCGGGAAGAGCGTGGACGCCGCCGCGGCCAGCCTGAACCTGCCGGCGAAGTTCAAAGACTACGACATGGCCCAGGCGAAGGCGGACGTGCAGCGCGTGTACGACGAGCTGAAACGCTAGCGCGCTCTACCCGGAAAGTGCCGGTCGTCCTTTTCGTTTTCGAGACAGTAGTGCTCGAACAGATCGGTGTCCGGGAGAAGTTCTTCGACGACGCTGAACGTGATGGGCCTGGTGAAAGTCTTCGGGTCGGTGATGGTAATCGTCAGGTCGAGATGGCCGTAGTCGCGGCGATGGAAGCGTTCCTCGACGCGCATGTCCTCGCTATGGCCGGTGCCCCGCGCGTCCAGCCAGCCACGATTGTTGAAGCCGGCGGTATCGATCACCAGCGTGTCGCCTTCCCATCGGCCGACCGAATACCCTTGCCAGCTCGGTGACGGATCGGCGGGGAGCTTGCGTCCATCGGTGAAGATCTGGCGGAACGTCGTCTCGACCTCGTACAGCATCACGATGACGCCGGACGAGTGAATGATCTTGAACGGCTCCGGCAGCAGATCGCCGTGGGGCACGCCATCGGGGAGACAGTTCAGCGTGGGGTTGAAGACCCCGGGCTGGCCATGCGCACGAAGGAGCGCCGCGCCTTCCGGTGTCAGCGGCCGCTCATCCGGTTTGAAATCAGACAGGATGTCGCGGAAGTACCTGGAATTTGGCGACTCGCCGATTCCGAACAGGCCGCCCGGAGCGCGCGGCTCGGCCTGCACTTGCCAGATTCCAGAAAGGTCGGGCTTGCCGTTCAACACGGGGACCGGCCCCGTCATGTTGATCTTCCCGTCGGGAGTCCGCGGAGCGCCCGCCATCGGGGAATTGAGCCACTGCGCATGTACGCAGACGCCCGCTCCCAAACACGCGACGACAATCCAGATCTTCATCCTTACTGCCCCCGCGGCGCGGGCTTCGAGAGATACGCCTTCGACGCCGCCTCGTCCCTGATCGGCGTAACTTTGTCCGGGTCGATTCTCACCATCAGGTAATCGATGTGATCGTCGATCTTCGTGAACAGATGTCCCGTGCCCGCCGGGATCACGACGACATCGCCTGGCTTCAGGTTGTGCGCGACGCCATTTCGAATTTCCGATCCGTTGTTGCCGGGTCCATTGAACTGGACGACGGTGAGCTGTGTCGCTGGACGACGTTGACGGTTCGTGATGTCGGCGCCAAGCACGAGCGTCGCGGTGCCGTCGATGATGTGATACACCTCGCTCACCTGATCGTGCTCGGCGACGGAGTCCTTCGCCGGCGCGTCGAGCTTCTTGCGATGGACCATCCCGATGCCGACGTGCGCCTTGCCGATCTCGATGTCGCGCACCTGCTGATCGAGCAGGTTCTCGTCGATCGCCTTCTTCGTGTACGCCTGCAGCTCGCTGAGCGGGATGTAATAGCCGGGGCACATGTTGCACGTCGGCTGTGGATCCGTCGGGTTGATCCGCGTCTGCGCGGCGATCGCGACGACGGCTGTGACAGCGAGGATGCCTGCTATCGCTTTTGCGGCCATACGACCCCCTGATCTTTCTTCGTCACTGGCTTCAAGCCTTTGTAGAGAAACCGCTGGACGCGCGCACCGTTGTACGTCTCGGTGGCGTACAGGTTGCCCTTCGAGTCGGTGTCGAGGTTGTGGACGCCGTAGAACTGCCCGGGCTGCCGTCCGCCGTCGCCGAACGACGTCAGCACCTCGAGCGTGCTGCGAAGCACGACGTGAATCGTCTCGTTCACGCCGTTGGCCATATAGATGTAGGTCTGCTGCGGATCGCGCGAAAACGTCATGTCCCACACCGAACCGGACCGGAACGTGTTCGGGTCTATGACCGCTTCCCTCACGAACGTGCCGTCTGTGCGGAAGACCTGAACGCGATCGTTCACCCGATCGCAGACATAGACGAAACGATCGTTTGACACAATCGCACAGTGCACCGTGTTGAACTGTCTCGACGGCGTGGTCTTCGGGTTATAGGGAGGCACTCTTTCGTCACTGGGCCTGTTGCCGTAGGCGCCCCAGTGCCGTTTGTACTTGCCGGTGTCGCTGTCGAATACGATGACGCGCCGATTGCCGTATCCGTCTCCGACATAGACCTCATTCGCGGATACGTCTTCCCAGATCTTTGTCGGCTGCCAGAGGTTCTCAGTGTCGTTGCTGCCGTTGTGGACGCCGTGCTTGCCGATCTGCAACAGAAACTTGCCGGCGCCATCGAACTTCAGCACCTGCGTGTCCTTTTGACCGTTGCCGGCCAGCCAGACGTTGCCGCGATGATCGACGGTGATTCCATGATTGCTGTCTGGCCAGTCGTAGCCCTCGCCAACCCCGCCCCACGACTTCACCAGATTGCCGGCCTGATCGTAGACAAGAACGGGCGGCGCCACTTTGCAGCATGCGCCAATCGGGGTTGGCCCCGACGTTAATGTTGTCTGCGGGCTCGCCGCGCCAGGCTGCGCCTCGTCGTCTCTGCCTCTGGCGTCGCCAACCATGATGTCGGCCGCCTTGAAATTGGCGTCGACCGTATTCGGGCGGTGGATGGTCCAGACGTTGTCCTGAGCATCCACCGAGACACCAATCGTGGAGCCGGTCACCCAGTGATTCGGGAGCGGCTTGGGCCAGTACGGATCGACTTCGAACGCCGGCGCCTGCACGGGCGCTTTGTTCTGCGCCGACAGCGCCATGACGGACGCGACCAGGATCACGCCGAAACCAAGAACGGATTTCATCAGTGCCTCCAGTGCAACTCGGCATAGGATACTGCCGTATGAAGCCGTCGCTCGCCGCATCTTTCATCGTCCTGGCCCTGACGGTCGCGTCGCCCGCCGCCGCGCAGTGGCCGGACTATCCCGGCAAGAAGGTCCCGCGCACGCCCGACGGGAAGGTCAACTTCGACGCGCCCGCGCCGCGCACGGCGGACGGTCACGTCGACCTGACGGGCGTCTTCGAAAACCTCTGGTTCTACAAGGGCCGCATCGAGCGGCCGCCCGTGTCGCCGGCGGGAGAGCCGCCGCAGACGACGTTCGCGGAAATTGGCGCCGGATTCAAAGACGGCCTGCCGTTCAGGCCGTGGGCAAAGGAGCTGTACCAGCAGCGCAAGGCATCGAACGCCAAAGAGAACCCCGACGCGTATTGCCTGCCGATGGGCCTGATGCAGTTCCACATCCATCCGCAGCCGCGCAAGATGATCCAGACGCCGGACATGCTGGTCATCCTCTACGAAGGCAACGCCGGCATCCGGCAGATCTTTCTCGACGGCCGTCCGCTTCCGAAAAACGGCGATGCGCAGCCCTGGTGGTACGGCTATTCGACCGGGCACTGGGAAGGCGACACGCTGGTGGTCGAGAGCAACAACTTCCGCGATGGCGGCTGGCTCGACATCAATGGCTCGCCGCTGACCGATCAGGCGAAGATGACCGAGCGGTACACGCGGCTCACGTACGGCACGCTCCGCATCGACGTGACGATCGACGACCCGAAGGCCTACACCGCGCCGTTCGCGGTGCGCCTGAATCAGAAGATCGTCGCCGACGAGGAACTCATCGAGTTCATCTGCGCCGAGAACGAACGGTCCACGGCACACATGGTCGGCAAGTAGCGCGCTACTTCGCCGCGTTCTTCTCGGCGTTGACTTTCATCGCGCGCACGGCGTCGAGCGCGTGATTCCAGAAGCCCGATCCGCCGCTGGCCATCAGGCCGATGATGACGAACGTCGATGGCCCGCCGTGCGAGCCGAGCGACAGATTCCCCATCCAGGCGATGCCCATGCCGATGCCCGCGGCGAGCATCTGCAGCGCGGCCCGGCGCCAGTTCTCCCTCTTCGCGTCGGCGGTGATCTCGCGGCCGAGCGGCGGAACCATCTGTTTCAGGATTTCGGTGACCCGTTCGACGGCGATGCTGACGGCGATGATCAGCGTGAGAGCGGACGTGACGCTTTCCGGCACAAGGCCTCCTTCAGTTGGTGACGTGACCAGACTCTAACCTACTGAACGCGCAGAAAACGGCCGATACGGATCGCAGCACCCCTATTTATTTGGAGGTTTCGACATGCGTCGGTTTCTCATGATTCTTTGCGCGGCCGCATCTGTCCTTCATGCCACCACCGGAGCGGCGCAGACGCTCCAGTTGCCGGCGACCAACCTGACCGGCACGCCCGCGGTTGCCGCGACGGCCGACGAAGGCGTCGGCCAGTTCCGCCCGCGTCCGGTCAGCAACGGCCTGCCCCGCTTCGGCGTCGGCATCAAAGCCGGCACGCTCGGCATCGGCGTGCAGGTCGGCACGGCGCTCGCCTCGCGCGTCAACCTGCGCGGCGGCGCCAACTTCTTCAACTACAAGGACTCGCTGACGGAGAGCGGCGTGCTCTACACAGGCACGCTGCAGCTGCGATCGGTCGAAGCCAAGCTGGATCTCTTCGCGATCGGCGGCTTCCGGTTCACGCCGGGCCTCCTGCTCTACAACGACAACAACCTCTCGGCGACGGCCGCCGTGGCCTCGGGCCGGACTTTTACTCTTGGCGGGACCACATACGCTAGCAACCCGGCAAATCCGATCACAGGCACTGCGGCACTCACGCTGAACAGGTTCGCGCCTACGCTCGGCATCGGCTTCGGCAACCTCCTGCCGCGCAGCAACCGTCACTGGAGCCTGTCCACGGATCTCGGGATCGTGTTCCAGGGATCGCCGCAGTTCGCCCTGGGGCTCGCCGGAAGCGCCTGCGCAGCGAACGGCACAAACTGCCAGCCAGTCAACACTCCGAGCATCGCCGCAAACGTCGAATCGGAGCGCGTGAAATTACAGGACGATTTGAAGCCGTTCAAGTATTATCCGGAGGTCTCGATCATGTTTGGCTGGAAGTTCTGATTTGGAGGTCTCCATGCGGCGCGCGCTTGTCATCGCAACATCCATCGTCATTCTTGGCGCGGCAGGCGTTGCGCTCGCGCAGGAAGGCCGCGGACGCGGCGCCGGCCCGGCCCGGCGTCCCGGCCTGTTCTTCCGCGAAGAGTGGGGACAGACCGAAAAGGGCGGCGAACATCCCACGGGCCCAGAATCGGTCACGAATCCGAATCTCGAGCTGAAGCTCTACGGACCGGCCGGCAAGGAAGTGCTGCTCACCGGCGCCAAAGGCGACGACAACAACCCGATTCACCTCTGGACCGGCATGTGCACGTCGCCGTGCGCCGTCGCGCTGCGCGACAAGACGAACATGGCCGACCTCACCGGCCTGGCGCGCATCCGCTGGACGACGAAGATGTCGGGCTTCCACCAGGTGCGGCCGATCGTGAAGCTGGCGGACGGACGCTGGCTCGTCGGCGACAAAGCCGACGGGTCGGTGGCCGATTGGCGCGTCAGCGAGATCAACTTCAACGAGCTGCGCTGGCTCGTGCTCGACATTGAAAAGGTCGTGACGAAAGGCAACGTCGTGCCGAACGTCGACCTCAGCAAGGTCGACGAGATCGGCTACGTCGATCTGATTCCTGGCAGCGGTCACGGCGCGGGCGGATGGTCGGACGTCGGCGCGATCGAAGTCTACGGCGCGGCCGTCAAGCGCTAGCTACGGGACGCACGCGAAGTTCTTCGCGTCCTCGATGTCACCCGATCCGTTGTACTGCGTGTGGTTCGGAAACGCGCACAGCGGGCGGCTTCTTCCAGGGAATGCGCGCCCGGTCGCGATGACAGCGTCGGGCGCCGTTCCCTTCTCCACCCAGTCGACAACGGCGCCGAGCAGATCGAAGGTGTCGAGCGCCGCCGTGCCGCCCGCGCAGTGGCCCATGCCCGGCACGAGATAGAGCCGGCCCCAGTTCCTCACCTGCGCCGCGCCGCCGTTCGCCGCGACCATGCGCGCGTAGTACCCGACCGTGTCGAGCGCCGAGAACCAGGGATCGCTGTTGCCGTGATAGAAGAGCAGCTTCCCGCCGTGGCTCGAGAACGTGTTCAGATTCATCCACTCAGACGTCATCGTCAGCATCGCGCTTGGGTCGAGCGCGGCCGCAACCCGGCGATCGACGTCCATTTCCGTCGCCGCAAACGGCGGCCCGACGGGATTCATCCCGCCGTTCAGATGGCCAGGGATGCCCTGCGTCGCCGCGATGCCAGTGTCGAACGGGAATCCCGGATAGACCTGACCGCCCTTCGAATCTTTCGGACCCGCGAAGCCTTTCGCGAGCGCCGCAGCCTGCGCTGGAGACAGGCAGCCGTCGGCTTTCGGGCCGTTGCAAACGAGTTTCGCTGGATCGAAACGGCACTGGTTGCTGAAGATCATGCCGTCCTTCACGCCGTCCACGGCATCGCACTGGTTCAGCATCCCGTCGATGACCGCCTTCTTGTCGCTCTCGGACAGCGCCTGCCGGGTGACCGGCCTGCCGTTCGCATCTTTCGGCGCGATCTGATTGAGCGCGACCGCGACCCACTCGTCGCCGATGCCGGAGAAATTCGTCCGCATGGCCGGCGCGCCGATGACGACGCCGTCGAAGTACGTGGGATAGCGCTGGGTCATCAACATGCCTTCGCGGCCGCCCGTGGAGCAGCCGGCGAAGTACGAGTGATCGGCGGGCTTCGCGTAGTACTGCGCGACGATCTGCTTGGCGAGACCGGCCACCCGGCCGACGGCTTGATACGCGAAGTCGATCGCCGCCTGCTGCTCGCGCATGAAGCTCGAGTCGAAGACGGTGCCGGTGTGTCCGGTATCGGTACTGACGACAGCGAAGCCGCGGACAAGTGCTGGCGTCGTGCCTGCGGCAGCGGCGCCGAGCGGAAAGCCGACAGATCCATTCAGCCCGCCGCCGCCCTGCTGGAGAAATCGTCCGTTCCAGGCGTCGGGCAGCGCGAGCGCGAAGCCGATGCCGTACGGTCTGCCGTCGGCGCCCGTGCGGCGATCGATGACCCCGTCGATGCGGCAGTACGCCGGCAGCTTCAGCGTCGAGGCCGGCGCGCCTGGACCGCCGGCCGGCGGCGTCGAGCCGGCCGCGATCCAATCGGCTTTCGTGATCTCGAGCGTGACGCCCGGAGCCTTGAAGTTCTTCATCGCCGCGCAGGCCGCGGCGCCGCCTTGTGTTTGAGCGGTTGCCGCGCCTGCGAGGAAAAGAAGCGTCGCAATCATCGGAGGTTCTTGTTGAAGAACGCCAGGGTCCGCGTCCACGCCTCGGTCGCGGCCTTTTCGTCATACCGCGGCGTCGTGTCGTTGTGGAAGCCGTGCTGCGCGCCCGTGTACTCGAACTTCTCGTACGTCTTGCCGTTCGCCTTGAGCGCGGCCTCGAACGGCGCGATGCCTGTGCCGACGCCCGTGTCGATGGACGCGTCCGCGTAGTGCAGCATCAGCGGCGCCTTGATCTTCGCCGTGTCCTCGGCGCTCGGCTGGCGTCCATAGAACGGCGCGCCCGCGTTGAGGTCGCCGCCGAGCCGCACGGCGAGCTGGTTGACGATGCCGCCGCCGAAGCAGAAGCCAATCGCGCCGAGCTTGCCATTCGACTCGGACCGCGCCTTCAGCCACTTCGCCGACGCGACGAAGTCTTCCGTCATCTTCGGGCCGTTCACCGATCGGAACTTCACCGCACCCTCTTCGTCGTTGCCCGGGAAGCCGCCGACGGAGGTCAGGCCGTCCGGCGCGTAGGCGATGAAGTTCGCCACGGCAAACCGTCGCGCGACGTCCTCGACGTACGGATTCAGCCCGCGGTTCTCGTGGATGACGAGCACGGCCGGCAGCTTGCCGCTGGCGTTGGCCGGGCGCGCGAAGTAGCCCTTGATCGATCCGTTGCCGTCAGGCGACGCGACCGTCTCGTAGCTCACCTTGATCCGCGCGTCGTCTTTCTTCACCTGCTCGGCCCACGCGTAGTTCGGCCTCAGGCTCTCGAAGATCGCCATCGTCGTCAGCCCGCCGATGGCGAACCGCTTGGCGCGATCGAGAAAGGCGCGGCGATCGATCTCGCCGTGCTGGTATTCGTGGAAGAGGTCGAGCAGTTCCTGCGGGTAGTCAGACGCCTTTTTTCGTTCCATTGCTGCCACTCCTCTGTTGTGCGGGCGCACGGCCGCGAAGCGCCCTGATTATGTCCCAGTCTCAGCGGCCGGGAACAAGATCCGTGGTCCACAGCCAATAGTCGCTGCCGCGAATCTTCGTCGATTCCCAGCCTCCCGCCTGCACGAACGAACGGCGGATGGCCTCGCCTTTTCCGTTCGCCTCGAACCTGGCGGGCATCAAGGCACGAACGGCGAGGGGCCGTGACGTGACGTATGAGGTCCGCTCGAGATCGGCCAGCGTCTCGAAGTCTGCCGCCGTCGCGATGGATCGGCCCGGAAGATCGAGCGCCGACACCGCGTCGGACACATACCAGATCGCATCCGGACGAGTACGGGCGAGCAGCGTCTCTCGCACGGACGCGAGATCGGTTTCCCCGAGCAGCGGGTTGTAGATGCGGGCCGGACCGGGTCGATACCCAGACGGGAATCGCCGGACCTTCGCAACCACCGACACCGCACCGTACGCGAGCGGAACACAGACGTAGCCCACGCCCGCGGCAATCAGCACCGCGCGGCCGGCGGTCCCTTTGCCGGGCCATCGGCGCCAGCCTTCGCTGACGGCCAGCGGCAGGACAGCGAAGGCCGCCGTCGCGATATGACGCGGCTTGTGATCCACCGAGGCGGAAACGATCCAGATGGCCACCAGCGTCGCGAGGCTGCACATGAGCGTCGTGCGGGCGAGCACGGCGGCGGCGCCCGACTCCGTCGGGCGAGCGCACAGCCACCACGTCACCAGGCCGCCGGGCAGGCCGAGGACGGCGATCCAAATCGCGTCGCGTACCACCGGATGTGACGGATGCATCAGCAGGTAATCCCACATCGCGAATGCGTCGGCCGCCTGCAGCGCCGGCAGCGCCAGCGCGTCGACCGCGAGGCGCCAGCCTGGAAGATGAAGGGCAAGTCCGGCGGAAATCTTCGTCGACGACCCGCCAAGCGTGGCGTTCAGCACGGCGAGGACGAGAAATGGAACGGCCGCGCCGGCCGCGACCGCCGCACATCGACTAATCCATCCGGGCAGTTCCCGGACACCGCGCCACCCGACGATCGCGACCGTAACGATCGCGCCGAAGGCGACGAATCCAAGCGAATCCTTCAGCCAGTACGCGGCGCCGAGCAGCAGGCCGAGGAGCAGGTGCTCGACGGTTCTCCAGATTCCACCGCGTGCGCGGCCGAGAAGTGCCACGGTCGCGATCAGCATCCACGGACCGGCGAGAAACACCAGTGTTTCCGCCGAGTAGAGGAACAAGCCGTTGCTGCCGTAGCGGACGCAGGGGAACAGCGCCGCCAGCGCGAACAACACCGCGTCGGGCATGGCGAAGTAGCTGAACCAGGTCGCCCAGCCAATCGATCCGATGATGAGCGCGGCCGCCGACAGCACGCGCAGCGAGTGGCCGAGCGGCAGTCCCGCTCGCATCAGGGGAAACGCGACGATCTGCGTACCCGGAGTCCACCACATGATCCACGTCGCGGCATCACGTGAGAGATCCGTGTTGTCGGGTTGGACCAGTGTGTTGATGGACGGGGAGCCGTGCGCCAGCCGCTGCTGTACGGCTTTGAGCTGAACCGCCGGATCGGCATAGAGGCCCTGAACGACCGGCGTGGTTAGAGCGACGACGAGGACGCTGACGCACAACGCCGCCAGCTGGGCGCGCCGGCGGCGGTCAGCCGATCTGTTCATACGCGACGATTATTGCCGCAGCGCGAAGGCAAACAGCGAACTGCCCGCGGCAACCGTGACGTACTGCTTGCCGTTGACCGAGTACGTCATCGGTCCGCTGTTCACCTGCCCGCCGAGGGCCATCTTCCAGAGCAGATCGCCCGAGCGCGCGTCGAGCGCGAAGAAATAGCCTTCCTTGCCGCCGCCGAACAGCACGTCGGACGCCGTCGTCATGACGCCGGCCCACGTGATGTCGTTCATCTTGAATTCCCACTTCTTCGTCAGGCCGTGCGGGTCGAGCGCGCGGATGACGCCGTAGCCTTCTTCTTCTTTCTTGAAGTTCGGCGTCAGCGTCGCCTGGCCCATCGGCGTCCCGTTCGGGATGCCTGCAGCGCGCGGGAATCGGCCTTCGACGGCGACCGTGCCGGTGTTTTCCCAGCCGGCCACGTAGAAGAGGCCCGTGCGCGGGCTGTAGGACGGCGGCGCCCAGTTCGTCGCGCCGAGCACGGTCGGCATGATGAGCGTTCCCTGCTGCGTGGGAATCTGTCCGGGAATGCGGATTGGACGGCCCTTCGGATCGAAGTTGTCCATCCAGTTCACTTTCACGAACGGCTTGCCGAGCAGAAACTCACCGGTCGTGCGATCGATCACGTACGCCAGGCCGTTGCGATTGGCCCACAGCATCACCTTGCGCGGGCGTCCCTGCCACTGGATGTCGGCGAGGACCGGCACCTGCGTCGAGTCGTAGTCCACTTCGTCGTGCGGCGTGAACTGGTAGTGCCACTTCAGCGTTCCGGTGTCCGCATCGAGTGCGACGACGCTGTCGCTGTACAGGTTGTCGCCGAGCCGTTCGCGTCCGTCCCAGTCGGGGGCAGGATTGCCGGTGCCGAAGAACACGAGATTCGTCTCCGCGTCGTACGCGCCGCTGTTCCACACGCCCGCACCGCCGGTTCTCCACGATTCGCCCGACCAGGTCTCGTTACCGGGCTCGCCCTTTCCAGGAATCGTGTAGAAGCGCCAGAGCTCTTTTCCGCTTTTCGCGTCGAACGCGCAGATGAACCCGCGCACGCCGAGATCGCCGCCGGCGATGCCGACGACGATCTTGTCCTTGATGACGACCGGCGCATGCGTAATCGCGTACTTCTCCGTCGCCTTCTCGCCGACTTTCTCGACCGTGTGATCCCAGATGATCTTTCCGGTCTTCGCGTCAATCGCGACCAGGTGCGCGTCGATCGTGCCCATGTAGAGCGTGTCGCCCAGAATCGCCAGGCCGCGGCTGACGCGTCCGCAGCACGGACGCGCCTCGAGCGCGGGCTTGTAGTCGAGCGTCCAGAACGGACGGCCGGTCGCCGCGTCGAGCGCGACGATTTCGTAGACGCCCTGCGCGGGCGGGCCCTGCAGTGTATAGAGCACGCCGTCGACGACGAGCGCGGTCGCTTCGAACTTCTCGAGCGACTTGCTCTGCCACACCCACTGCAGCGCGAGGTTTTTCGCGTTGGCCGGCGTGATCTGCGTCAGCGGACTGAAGCGCTGGTTGGAGAGATCCTGCGAGTAGCTCAGCCAGTTCTGCGGCTCTCTCTCGGGATGCTGGATGCGATCGAACGTCACCTGCTGCGCGTGCAGCGCGGCGACGCACGCGGCCATTCCGATGAGGACGACAAGTGCGCGGCGCATAGTTAGTTGACCTTGCCCTTCAGCGACACCAGATAGCTGACGACGTCGGCCAGTTCCTGGGCGTTGAGCTTGTCCTTGTACGACGGCATCGGCGACGCATCGACGATGCCGTAGTCGCGGAGGTTCGTCTTCTCAAACGACCGCAGCTGCTCCCTGCTGTCGAGCATCTGCACGGTGAAGCTGTCCAGATTGAGCAGACGGCCGGTGACCGTCGTGCCGTCTTTCGCCACGACGCGGTACGTGCGGTTGTTGTAGAGAATTTCTTTCCCTGGATCGACGACGGACGTCTCGAGTTCCACGGATTGGCGCAGCTGTCCGACGTTGCTCAGGTCGGGCCCGAGCCGCGCGCCCGTCCCGTTGACGCGATGGCACGTGGCGCACGCGCCCTTGCCGTCGAACACCGCCTTGCCGCGTTCGAGACTGCCGGCTGCGGACGCGCTTCGCTTCGTCGCGCCCACCGATCGCAGGTACGCGACGATCTGTTCGGCCTGCGCTTGCGGCATGTTCGACGCGGGCATCGCCGTGCCTGGCACGCCGTTGAGGATGATTTGCGTCAAATCCTGATCGGTTTTCGCGCGGCGGAAGATGCCGCGTCCGAGATCGATGCCCGCCACTTCGTCACCGTCAGGCCCGTGGCAGTTCGCGCACGTGTTTCGAAACACACGTCCGCCGTCGTCGATATCCTGCGCCGTGTCGTGTTGGGCAGCGAGCGACGCGCCCATGGCGAGCACAGACGCGAGAACGGCAAGAGTGCACAGCTTGGGAACCCGCATAAGTGCGGGCATCTTACACCCGGCGATCCTGGGGACTCCAGCCATTTAGAACCAAATCTAGCGGTGGCGCGCCTTGCCGAGTAGATCACGAATACCGTGAATATCCTGGGCGCCCACGATTGCTGTTGAATCCATCTGTCGAACGCAACGCCGATAATCATAAGGCTGATGGTGAGCAGCCATAACCACACCGGAGCGCGGAGTTGACTGAGAAATGCCGTAACTACCACTACCAGCCCGGTCGAGAGCACCTGCCGCCGCGTCTCTGAATCCACCTCTAAGCCCTACTATCTAGAAGCACTACGACTACGCGCTCCGCGAAGAGCGTCAAACTCTCAGTCGGACGCTTTTTTCGAAACGAAAACGTCGGGGTCCAAGGGATCTGAAGAGCCTAAATCTAGATCGACGCTAAGCTCGAATCAACGGGGTGACGGAAGCGGGGCTATCCAATCACGTATGGAGTCTTGAGGAAGTGATCAGCCTCTTGGACACACGTAGCGAGGCCGCTGCCTGACGGCTATTCTTTATCGGAGTCGGCAGTCGTGCGTGGCTCTTTAGGCAGGCGAGGCGGGTCAGACACGTAACGGAATGGATCGCGTGCAAGGTCTGAGCGATCAATCTTAATTACAGTGACTGAAGACTGCGTGCGGTTTCCCGGCTGTTCTTCCTCGCGGGTCTGTCGCTTAGCTGAAGCCATAATATTTCCTAATGATTTCATCAACGCATCTTGGCTATAAGAGTACCATGTTTCGCAAAGAAAATTGCCAAGTCTCTATTGCGGGCGATCAAATGCTCGGCACCGGCTTCGGTATTACTGTCTAGATTGATGACGCCAACACAACGGATCTTTTCCTGCCCCTTCGTCCCGTGTCTCTCGTAAATCGGAATCGAGAGAATAGCCTTTAGTTTCTTCGTCTTTCGTAACTGGCCATGAGACAAGCGAAATTCGTTCCTAAACAGCCAACGCTGCGCGAAGGTCATCTGATCGTATTTGACCGCGCGTAAATCGACCAGGATTGCTTCCTTCGTTCTTGAGGCTCGTCCGCACACGCCCTGAAAGAAATACAGACGCAAGGAAGTGTCCCGATCGGAGGGAGCGAAACCGTCCTGCCAAATGAAGTCGAAGTAGAAAAGCGGGACGATCCATCCGAACCGCTTGTACATGACATTGATCCGAATGTCGGATCGTAAACGCTGGCGTTTCCTCCACTCAGCCTTACTGAGATGCTCTAAGTAGTCCTGCCGGAAACTCTCAAGCGTCCTACTTGGCCGATAGGCGTCGAAATAACCTTGGACTAGGAGTGCTAAGACGCCAAAAAGCGTTAGGTAGACCCGCAATTGCATCTCTACCTGCGGCTTCGGCCCAGAGATCGTCAGCCAACGGGTGAAAGCCAGCGTCAGCTTTCCGTCCACGCCTGGCGAGAACCCCAGCACGTCTAGGAGCGAGTATTGGGCGGTTAGGAGTGGCGCGACGGCCAGCAGAATGGATGTCCCGTAACGCCGAACAAACGACCACATTAGCGGCGTAACTCTGCCATAGAAGCCGTGTGTATCCAACGCGCAACTACGGCTTACCCTGGACGCCCTATTTCAGACTGAAGCACAACCTCGTTATCCGCCAGCTCGCGGTGTGGCGGATCAGAACATGTATCTCACGATAAACTGCCTGTTTTCGAGAGGCGTAAACCACTGTCTTAAAGCGACTTATGCAACATACTTCGGGTTGCCCATACTTGGCCTGATTCTTGGAACTGTACCTACCACTATGGTCAACTTCGCGACAAACATCGAATTCGTCCACCGGCCCGAGACCCCGCCGGTGTGCCCAAAGTGTGGAAGCCATCGAACAGAGGTCATCGGCCAGTCAGACGACCCGACGAAGCAGACGCTGCGCTGCAACGCATGCGGCGCGATCTCGACCGTGCCCGTCCATAACGCCGCGGCGGCGTAAACTTCCCACCTGACCTTCGAACGTCCAAGTTCGTGCGATGTCGCGATAGTCGGCGCCGGCGCCGCCGGCCTCGCAACCGCGATCTTCATCCGGCGTCTTCATCCGGCTGTTTCAGTCGTTCTGCTCGACGGCGCCAGCCGTCTCGGCGCGAAGATCCTCGTCAGCGGCGGCGCGCGCTGCAACGTCACCAACGCCATCGTCACCGACGCGGACTTCTGGGGCGGCCGCCGCACCGTGATCCGCCGCGTGCTGCGCGGCTTTCCCGTCGGCGACACCGTCGCGTTCTTTCGCGAGATTGGCATTCAGCTTCACGAAGAGCCGGGCGGCAAACTCTTTCCGAATTCGAACCGCGCGCGCGACGTGCTGAACGCGCTCGTCGCCGAAGCGACGCGAGCGGGCGTCTCTATCGTTCCGGGCGCGCGCGTCGCGGATATCACGAAGCCCGCCGACGGCTTCCTGCTTCACCTCAAGTCGGGCGGCATCGCCGCGGCTCGCGTGGTCCTGGCGACGGGCGGCCGCTCGCTGCCCAAGAGCGGAAGCGACGGCGCCGGGTACGAAATGGCGAGACGTCTTGGACACACGATTGTTCCGACGACGCCGGGCCTTGTCCCGCTCGTGCTTAACGACGGACGCGACGCGATGCAGCGGAAGTTGAGCGGCGTCGCGCACGACGCGCAGCTCACGTTGTGGGTCGACGACGCCGTCGGCATCCGGCTTGCGGGATCGCTGCTGTGGACGCACTTCGGCATCAGCGGGCCCGTGGCGCTGGACATGTCGCGGCACTGTCTTCGTGCTCAACTCGAGCAGCGTCGCACTCAGCTTACGGTCAGCTTCTGTCCGGGTCAGACGTTCGAAGACGTCGAGCGGTGGTGGACGACGCGGACCGACGCGCACCCGCACGCGTCGGTCTCAAAGCAGTTGTCGACGCTCGTGCCTGCGTCGGTTGCCGAAGCGCTGCTCGCACGCGTCAGCACTCCCGGGATCGACGGCGCGACGACGCTCGCGCATCTGTCGCGTGAGGATCGACGCCGGCTGTCGCACGCGCTCGTGAAATGGCCGCTCGCGGTGAAAGGCGACCGCGGCTACAACTACGCCGAGGTGACGGCGGGCGGCGTCTCGCTCGACGAGATCGAGCCGGCGACGATGAGATCGCGCGCGTGCGAGGGGCTGTCGCTCGTCGGCGAGATCCTCGACGTCGACGGGCGTATCGGCGGATTCAATTTTCAGTGGGCCTGGTCGAGCGCGCGCGTGGCCGCCGCCGCGCTTGGCACATAATGACCCGATGGTCCGGCCCTGGACGTCCATTGCCATGTTCGCGCTCATCGCGGTGCTCATGGGCGTCGACACGGTCATCGACTACCGCCAAAGCGGGTCGTTTGTCGCGCAGACGTTCGAGATGCTGGTGTTCGCCGCGGCGCTCGCGGGGATCGGGATCCACGCCTGGCAGCTGGCGTCCGCGAGATCGCGATCCGAACAGCTCGGCCGCGAGCTGACGGAGACGCGCGCCGACGCGCAGCGCTTCAGCCGCGAAGCCCAGGACGTCCTCAAGGGGCTGGGCGTCGCGATCGACGGCCAGTTCGACAAGTGGGGGCTCTCGCCCGCCGAACGCGACATCGCCCTGCTGCAGCTCAAGGGCCTTCGGCACAAGGAAATCGCCGAGCTTCGACAGACCAGCGAACGCACCGTCCGCCAGCAAGCGCTCGCGATTTACCGGAAAGCGGGCCTTTCGGGCCGCACCGACCTCGCGGCGTTCTTTCTCGAGGACCTGCTGCTCCCGAGCGTACGTCATCCATCAGATGCCTCTCCGGCGGATGCCGGATGACATTCCCCACACAAAAGCGGTAGCGTGTGCCCTCTTAAGGGAGGTTCGCATGCGCAAGCTGTTCGCCCTGGCTCTGGTCCTGGTCGTCCCGACCCTGCTCGTCGCCGCGTCCACCGGTTATCACATCCTTAACGAGATCAAGATCGGCGGTGAAGGCGGCTGGGACTACCTGACCGTGGACAGCGCCGCGCGGCGCCTCTACGTCTCGCACGCCACCCACGTCGTGGTCGTCGATCTCGAGACCGGCAAGACTGTCGGAGACATTCCCGACACGCCCGGCGTGCACGGCATCGCGCTCGTGCCCGAGCTGAACAAAGGCTTCATCAGCAACGGCCGCGGCAACAACGTCACGATCTTCGACATGAAGACGCTCAAAGCGACGGGAACGGCCGCGACCGAGATGAACCCGGACGACATCACCTACGACCCGATTTCGAAGCGCGTGTTCGCCTTTAACGGCCGCTCGCGCAGCGCATCGGTCATCGACGCGAAGACGGGGATGGTCGTCGCCACCATTCCGCTGCCAGGAAAGCCTGAGTTTGCCGTAACCGACGGCAAGGGAAAGATCTACAACAACATCGAGGACACGAACGAGATCGTCGAGATCGACGCCGCCACGGCGAGAGTCACGAAGAAGTATGCGTTGACCGGTTGTGAAGGGCCGTCAGGTCTGGCGATGGACAGAAAAGCGCGCCGGCTCTTCTCCGTGTGCGGCAACCGCGTGATGGCCATCTCCGATCCGGACAAGGGCGCGGTCGTCGCCACGCCCGCCATCGGCGCGGGATCCGATGGCGTCGTGTTCGATCCGGGCACCGGCTACGCCATCAGCTCGAACGGCGACGGCACGCTGACGATCGTCCAGCAGACCGGTGGCAAGTACGACGTCGTCGAAAACATCGCGACCGAACGCGGCGCGCGCACGATCGCGCTCGACGAGAAAACGCACCGGGTCTATCTGCCGACGGCGACCGCGGGACAGGCGGCGGCCGGCGGACGCGCTCCGTACCTGCCTGATTCGTTCAAGATCGTGGTGGTTGGCAAATGAAGCCCTCGATCGTCGCGGTTGCGATCGCGCTCTTCGGCGCGGCAGACCCTGGGAGCGTCGTTGCCCAAAACGCGCCAGCGGCCCCGGCAGTGCCGTCGCTCTCGCTCGCGCATCCCGACGCGCCCTCAGGCGCGCCGCTGGTCATCACGCTCGCGGATGCGCTGCAGCGGGCGAAGCAGAACGAGCCGGCATTTCTTGCAGCGACGGCCGACGCGGCACTGGCTCGCGAAGATCGCGTGCAGGCCAGGGCCGGCATGCTGCCGGCCTTCAGCCACACCACGCAGTACATGGGTAACCAGGGCGGCACGCCGAATCCCACCGGCCGGTTCATCTCGATGGACGGCGTCAACATGTATCGCTCGTGGCTGGTCGCGCATCAGGAACTCTCGGCCGGCACGTTCATGGGAACGCCGCTCCACAAGGCGCAGGCGGCCGAAGCGGCGGCGCAGGCGAAGCTCGACATCGCGCAGCGCGGCCTCATCGTCACCGTCACGCGCGACTACTACGCGTTCATCTCGGCGCAGCGCAAATACGCCACCGCGCAGCAGGCGGCACAGCAGGCACAGCGGTTCTTCGACATCGCGCAGCAGCAGGAACGCCTCGGCCAGGTCGCCCGCAGCGACGTCGTGAAGGCGGAGATTTCGTCCCGGCAGCAGCGGCAGGCGTTCGACGATGCCACGCTCGCGATGGACAACGCGCGGCTCTCGCTCGCGGTGCTGCTGTTCCCTGCCTTCACCGAAAACTTCTCGGTCGTCGACGACATGCAGAGCGCCCCGGCGCTGCCGCCGTTCATGGACGTGCGCACGATGGCCGAACGCGGCAATCCTGATCTGCGCGCCGCGGGAGAGCTGCTGCGCGCCGCCGGCGAAGACGTCCGCCTCGCGAAGCAGGCGTTCCTGCCGAGCGTCCTCGTCGACGCCGTCTACGGCATCGAGGCCAACGAATTCGCCCTGCACAGCCGTTACGTGGCCGACCCGGATCTTGGCGTGCTGCCCAATCTTGGATACATGCTCACCGTAAATCTCTCGGTTCCGCTCTGGGACTGGGGCGGACTCCGAAGCAAGGTTCATCAGAGCGAAACGCGTCAGCGGCAGGCGTCGGCGACGCTCAGCCAGACGCAGCGCCAGCTCGTCAGCAACCTGTACTCGATGTACAACGGAGCCTTGACCGCGCGCGCGGCCGTGGACAGCCTCCGCCGTGTCGCCGAGCTCGCCGGCGAAAGCCTGCGTCTGACGACGCTGCGCTATCAGGCGGGAGAATCGACAGCGTTTGAAATGGTCGATGCGCAGAACACGCTCGTGCAGACGCGCAACGCGGCAGACGACGCCGAAGCGCGGTACCGCGTGGCGATTGCCGAGCTCCAGACGCTGACGGGAAACTTCTGATGGCAAGCCCCGCCCGACTGGTGAGCATGGCACTCGCCGCGCTTCTGCTTGCCGGCTGCGGCGGCAAGAAGGAAGAAGAAACCGCGCCCGTCGTCACCGTGGACGTCGCGCCGGTACTGCTGTCGAAGATCCAGCGGACCATCCGCGCCGACGGCCTGCTCTATCCGCACCAGCAGGCGGCGATTGCGCCGAAGATCTCGGCGCCGGTGAAGAAGTGGTACGTGCAGCGCGGCGGCCGCGTGCGCGCAGGTCAACTGCTCGTCGAGCTCGAAAACCAGGACCTCGCCGGAGCGGCAACGGAAAGCCGCGCGGCGCTCGGCCAAGCCGAGGCGACGTTCGAGACGACGTCGAAGGCGACGGTTCCCGAGGAGCTGCAGAAGGCCGGGCTCGACGCGAAGGCGGCCGAGGACGCCGTCAACGCGCAGCAGTCGGTCTTCGACAACCGCCAGCGTCTCTATCGCGAAGGCGCCATCGCGCAGAAAGACGTCAACGACGCGCAGGTCGCGCTCAGCCAGGCGCGGACGCAGTCCGAAACCGCGCGACAACGCCTCGACAACCTGCGATCGTTTGCCAACGAGCAGGCGCTCAAAGGCGCGGCAGCGCAGCGTGATGCCGCCAGGGGACGCAACGAATCCGCACAGGCGCAGCTCGCGTACTCGCGCCTCACGAGCCCCATTGACGGCGTCGTCACCGACCTGCCGTTCTATCCGGGCGAAACGGCGCCGGCCGGTGCGCCGGTCGTGACCGTCATGGACATCTCGCGCGTGATCGCGCGCACGCACGTGTCGCAGGCGGACGCGATGCTCGTCTCGGTCGGAAGCGACGCGAACTTACGCGGCATGGACGGCGTTCCAATTGCCGCGAAGGTCACGCAGGTCAGCCCGGCGCTCGACGGCGCGAACACGACCGTCGAGATCTGGGTCGAGGCGGATAACAAAGACGGCCCGCTCCGTCCCGGCTCGAGCGTCCGCGTCGAGATCGTCGCGAAGACCGTGCCGAACGCGCTCGTCATTCCGCAGCAGGCGGTCATGACAAGCGCCACGGGCGCGACGTTCGCCATCCTGATCGACAAGGACAACAAGCCGCACCTCCGGAAGATCGCCGTCGGCATTCGCGACGCCGGCAGGGCGCAGGTCACCGACGGCCTCGCGAGCGGCGATCGCGTCGCGACGACAGGCGGCTACGAGCTGTTCAAGCTCGACACGGAAGTCCTCGAGAAGACCAAAGTGCAGATCGCGCCGGCCAAGGAAGAAGAAGAGCCGGAAGAATCGTGACGCCCGTGACCGTCGACGACGAAGAACCGAATCATTACTGGTTCGCGCGCCATTCCAAGTCGATCATCTTCCTGATCGGCGTCCTCACCGTGATCGGCGTGTGGCAGGCGTTCACGCTGCCGGTCGCCGTGTTTCCGACGACGAATTTTCCGCGCGTGATCATCGGCGTCGACAACGGCGTGACCCCGATCGAGCAGATGGAGGTCTCGATCACCCGTCCGCTCGAGGACGCGGTTCGCACCGTGCCGGGACTCGAGGACGTGCGATCGGTCACGAGCCGCGGGTCGGCGGAGATCGACTTGTTCTTCACGTGGAACGTCAACATGATCGAGACGCTGCAGATGGTCGACGCCGCCATCTCGCGCGTCCAGAGCTCGCTGCCGCCCACGGCGCACATTCAGACGCACCGGCTCGACTTCTCGAGCTTCCCGATCATCGGCTACAGCCTGACGTCGGACTCGGTGCCGCAGAAAGATCTCTGGGAGCTCGCGACGTACGACATCAAACCGCGACTGAGCAGCCTGCCCGGCGTTGCCAGCGTCCTCATTCAGGGCGGCCAGCGGCCCGAATTCCACGTCGTCGTCGATCCGTCGCTGATGCTGCGGGCGAAGACGTCGATTGCCGACATCGTCAACGCCGTGAACCGCACGAACGTCATCGACTCGCCGGGGCTGCTGAATCGGAACCATCAGCTGTTTCTCGGGCTCGTGACGGCGCAGGCGCACAGCCCTGAGGACGTCGGGCAGATCGTCATCAAGCACGTCAACGGCATTCCGGTTCGCGTGCAGGACGTGGGCACCATGACGGCCGCGACCGAGCCCGTCTACACCTCCGTGAGCGCGAACGGCAAACCCGCCGTGCTACTCAGCGTCAACCGCCAGCCCGACAGCAATACCGTGCAGGTCGCCGACGAAGTACACAACGAAATGGCGGCGATTCGATCGTCGCTGCCAACCGGGGTCGACGTCCGGCCGTTCTACGACCAGTCGAACATCGTCCAGGAATCGATCAGCAGCGTCCGCGACGCCATCGTCATCGGCCTGTTTCTGTCCGGCCTGATCATCTGGCTATTCCTGCGCGACTGGGGCACGGCGGTCATGACCGGTCTCGTCGTGCCCGTGACGATGGTCGTGACGTTCATCGCGATGAAGCTGCTCGGCCAGAGCTTCAACCTGATGACGCTGGGCGGACTGGCGGCGGCGGTCGGGCTCGTCATCGACGACAAGATCGTCGTCGTCGAAAACATCGTGCTGCATCGCGACAAGGGCGAAGGTCCGCTGCAGGCGACGGCCAGCGCGCTCAAAGAGATCACGGTTCCGCTGATTGGATCGACGCTCACGCCGATCGTCGTCTTTCTGCCGCTCATCACCATCACCGGCGTGACGGGGACGTTCTTCGGCGCGCTGGCGATCGCGATGAGCGTGGCGCTGCTCTCGTCGCTGGTGCTCGCGCTCGTGTGGACGAGCAACCTCGGATCGCAGCTCATTCGACGAGGCCAGTACGGCGCGCACGACGCGGAGCCGGCAGCCGGCCTGTTTCATCGAATCATCGAGCTCTACGAGCGCACCATCCGTCGATCGCTCCATCATCCGTTTGCGCTCGGCGGGTTGTGTCTGGCGCTGATCGCGGCGTCGTACTTCTCGTATCGCGCGCTCGGCAGCGACCTGCTGCCGGCGTTCGACGAAGGCGGATTCGTGCTCGACTACGTCATGCCGCCGGGCAGCTCGCTTCAGGAAACCGACCGCGTGATGCGGCGGCTCGAGGCGATTCTCCGCGCGACGCCGGAAGTCGAGAGCACGTCGCGCCGCACCGGACTCGAGCTCGGACTGGCCGCGGTCACGGAGCCGAACACCGGAGACATCGCGGTCAAGCTGAAGGCGAAGCGCAGCCGGGGCGTCGACGAGATCATCAGCGACGTCCGCGCGAAGGTAACGTCGTCGCAGCCGGGCCTCGACGTCGAGTTCATCCAGGTGCTGCAGGACATGATCGGCGACCTGACGGGTGCACCCGAACCAGTCGTCGTGAAGCTGTTCTCGCCGGATCCGGACCTGCTCGCGACGTGGGCGCCGCAAGTTGCCGACGCGCTCGGGAAGGTGAAGATCGGCGGCAAGACGCCGATCGTCGACGTCGAAGACGGCATCGAAAAGACCACGAGCGGGCCGGCGGTCCGGTTCACCGTGAATCCCGAAGCGACCGATCGCGCGGGCTTCACGCCCGAGGAGCTCGGCACGGTCAGCGTGGCGATGGTGGAAGGCGAACCGGCGGCGGCGCCGGTGCTGATGAACGGCCGCCCCTATCCCATTCGCGTGCGCTTCCCCGCCGCGACGCGAGCCTCGCTCGAAGCGATGAGCAGCACGATGCTGGTCAGCTCGAGCGGATCGACGGCGACGCTCGGATCGCTGACGGCGATCGACGAGCTGCCGGGCCAGACCGAGATCCGCCGCGAGAATCTGCAGCGGCTCGCGGAAGTGACCGCGCGTCTCGAAGGCGTGGACATGGGCACGGGCATCGCGGCCGTGCAGAAGACCGTCGCCGATCTGAAGCTGCCGCCGTCCATCCGTGTCGAATACGGCGGGACCTACCGGGAACAGCAGAAGTCGTTCCGCGATCTGACGACGGTGCTCGGGCTCGCGATCGTGCTGATCTTCCTCGTGCTGCTCTTCGAGTTCCGATCGTTCATCCCGCCGATCGCGATTCTCTCGTCGGCAATTCTGTCGACGTCAGGCGTGCTTTTCGCGCTTCTCATCACGCGGACGACGTTCAACGTGTCGTCGTTCATGGGCCTGATCATGGTCGTCGGCATCGTCGCCAAGAACGGGATCCTGCTGCTCGACGCGAACGAGAAGTTCGGCGCGCAGGGGATGTCGCTCGAGGAAGCGATCGTCCATGCCGGACGCCGGCGGCTGCGGCCGATCGTCATGACGGCGCTCGCGGCCGTCGCGGGCATGCTGCCGCTCGCGCTGGCCCTTGGCTCGGGGTCGCAGATGCTGCAGCCGCTCGCGATCGCCGTCATTGGCGGCATCCTGATCTCGATGGTCCTGTCGCTCGTCGTCACGCCCGCGATTCAGTACTTTCTTGAACGATAAAAAGAGAAACCACGAAGACACGAAGGTAACGAAGAAGCACGAAGAAACCTCTTCGTACAAGGCTGATTCGTGTCCCTTCGTGATTCTTCGTGCCGTCGTCGTTTCTCATCTATAATCTCTCCGCGCCTATGATTGCCCGCGCTTAAGCGCTCTCCACTTACCCTTCAACAATTTTGAAGACTGACGCGCACGACGTCTGTCGTGGTGTGTCCAGGCGGAGCAATCAATGGACCTGCATCTCGTGGGCTGGAACGCGCATTGGCGCGATCTGTTCGAACCGTACGCTTCTCAATACCTGACACCTGGCCGCGTCGTCGCGGAGCATCGCGACGCGTATCGCATCGAGACCGAACACGGCGAGCGGGCTGGTGCGCTGGCCGGACGGTTGCGTCATCGCGCGACGCGCCGTGCCGACCTCCCGGCCGTCGGCGACTTCGTCGCCGTCCGGCTGACTGACGACGCCGCAGGCCCGGCGATCGTCTTCGCCGTGCTGCCGCGGCGGACGGCGTTCGTGCGGCGCGCCGCCGGGGATCGCCCGGACGATCAGGTGATCGCCGCCAACGTCGACACCGTGTTCGTGATGCTGGGGCTCGATCACGACTTCAACGTCCGCCGGGTCGAGCGGTACCTTGCGGCCGTGTGGGAGAGCGGCGCACGTCCCGTTGTGCTGCTGAACAAGTCGGATCTGTGCGACGGCGTCGCAGCGCGGGCCGAGGCACTGCAGCGCGTCGCCCTTGGCGTCGGCGTCCACGTGATCAGCGCGTTGACGGCCGACGGCATCGACACGCTCCGGCCTTACCTGCAGGAGGGACTGACCGCCGGCGTCGTCGGTTCGTCCGGCGTCGGCAAATCCACGCTGCTCAACCGCCTGCTCGGGCGCGACGTGCAGGCGACGAACGGCGTCCGCGAACACGACAGCCGCGGCCGGCATACGACGACGCATCGCGAGCTGTTCGTGCTGCCGGGCGGCGGCGTCGTCATCGACACGCCGGGGATGCGCGAGTTCAAGCTGTCGAGCGCCCTGAGCGACGTCGAAGGGCTCGAGTCGGTCTTCGCGGACATCGAGGCGCTGGCCGGGCAGTGCCGGTTTGCGGACTGCGCGCACCGTCTGGAGCCCGGCTGCGCGGTCCGCGAGGCGGTCGCGCGCGGACAACTCGACGCGGACCGGCTCTCGTCGTACGAAAAGCTGCTGAAGGAGCTGCGTTACGAGGCGTCTCGGGACGATCCGTCCGCGGCGCGGGAACGAAAGCGCCAGGGACGGATCGGCTCGAAAGAGATTAAACGGATGTTCCGCGAGGGAAAGCGGTGACTACTTCTTCACTGCGTCGGCCGTCTTCTTCTTCACGGCGCGCTTGCGCGCCGCTTTCTTCGGCGCGGGCTCGTTGGTCGGCTGCAGCGTCACGAGCTTCGACGAGAACACCTTGCGCCCGTGTTCGTCGAACTCGATCACCGTGTGGTGCTCGTTCACTTCGACGAGGGTGCCGTTGCCGTACGTGGCCTGAGCCACGCGGTCGCCTTTGGTCCAAGACTTCATCTATTTACCACCGTGGTTCGCGACGTCCGCCGCGGTCACCGCCGCCGTTGCCGCGGTTGCCGTATCCGCCCCCGCCGCCGAAGCCGCCCTCGGGTTTGGGCCGGGCTTCGTTGACGGTCAGCGCGCGGCCGCCCATCTGAAACTGGTTCAATTCCGTCGCCGCCTTCTGCGCTTCTTCGTCGGTTGACATCTCGACAAACGCAAAACCCCGGGCACGGCCCGTGGCGGCGTCACGCATGACGCGTACTGATTCTACTGTGCCGGCCTTGCCGAACAGCTCCTGGAGTTCCGTTTCGCCCGTGGTATAGGGAAGGTTGCCGACGTAAAGTCTACGTCCCATACGCGCTCCTCATTCCCGGTAGTCGCGCCAGAGCTAAGCAGTCGTGCGCGAGGAGAGCGAGGGCGCGTCTGCGGCTCGATCGGCTCTGGCGACGGGCGAAGCGGGCGGGGCGACCACCAAGGGGGCGTAGTCTATCAACCCGGTGTAACCCCACGCAAGCCCAGCGGGACCGGCGATAGGTAGAATCAGACGGCGTGCGCAGCGGTGACCACGACCTCGTCCGGGGCCGATATAAGGCCGTTGCCCGTGTACTGATCCGCGTCCTCGTCCTCAATCTCGGCGTCGCCCTCGCGAAGATCGCCTTCGGCTATTTCACCGGCGCCGTCAGCGTGCTCTCCGACGGCTTCCACTCCCTCATCGACGCCTCGTCGAACGTCGTCGGCCTGATTGGCATCCGTGCGGCGAGCCAGCCGCCCGACGAGGACCACCCGTACGGCCATCGCAAGTACGAAACCGTGGCGTCCAACGCGTTCATCGGCTTCACGGCGCTCGTGATGCTCGAGGTGCTGCGCAACGCCTTCAACCATTTGACGGGACGCACGGAGACGCACGCGATTTCGGCCGGAAGCTTCATCGTCATGATCGTCACGGTCGGCGTAAATCTCTTCGTCATCCGGTTCGAGACGCGTGAAGCCAGACGGCTGTCGAGCGAGATGCTGCTGGCCGACGCGCTGCAGACGCGCGCGGACGTCTGGTCGTCGCTCACCGTCATCGCGGCGCTCGCCGGCACGCGCTTCGGATGGCCGATTCTCGATCCGCTCGCCGCGCTCGTCGTCGCCGTCTTCATCGGCTACGGCGGCTACCAGATCGCGCGCGCGACGACGGGGATTCTGAGCGACAGAAGCGTGATGTCCGATGCAGACGTCGAGCGCGTCGTGATGAGCGTGCCCGGCGTCCTCGGCTGCCATCACATCCGCACGCGCGGGTCCGAAGACCACGTCTTCCTCGACCTGCACGTCTGGATGGCGGGGGACATGCGCCTCGACGCGGCGCACGACATCTCACACGTGGTGAAAGACACGCTGATGGCGCGCTATCCGAAGATTGCCGACGCGATCATCCACATCGAGCCGCCGCCCCGCGCTTAGTCCTTGGTACTTGGTGCTTTGTGCTTGGTCCGCCCGTTGGTCCTCAGTCCGTGTGTAGTCCTTAGTCCATGGTCCATGGTTTCCAGTCGGGGCGCCGGGATCGAGGACCAAGGACCACGGACGGACCAGGGACCACGGACCACGGACGGACCAAGCACCAAGCACTAAGCACCAGGGACTGACGTACCATATCCGCCGTGCGAGTCCAGCCT
>Ga0315281_10002367_pt1 | contig 28008 bp, 23 predicted proteins | sample YL17G07_0_MG_FD_204540 | JGI IMG/M metagenome (GOLD analysis project Ga0315281, IMG submission 204540) | Sediment microbial communities from Yellowstone Lake, YNP, Wyoming, USA - YL17G07_0 | ecosystem: Environmental > Aquatic > Freshwater > Lake > Sediment | place: USA: Wyoming | collected...
TTTCCGAAGCCCGGCGGGGATTTCGTAGGTCCCGTCCGGGGGCTTCGTCCTCTCGATTTTCGTCACCGTGATTTCGGAGACCGAGGTGGTCGCGATGGCCGGCTCCGTCGTGATCCGGCTCCTCATGACCAGTCCTTTTCGCAGGTCCTCGTGGCCCTGATAGATCCTGGCCAGGCGCTCGTCGAGGCTGGGTTTCACGATTTTCTCGTAGTAGGCCTTGATATCGATCGGAGGCGCCGCGGTCACCCAGAGTTCCCGGACCTCCCCGGCATACTCGGCTTCGCCCCGGGCGATGAATTTCCGGCAGGAAAGGCCGCCCAGGGTGGCCGTCTCGGAGGTTTCCTGCAAGCTCCACTCGAAAGTCGGCCTGTAATCGAATCCATACTCCTGGATCCTGACCGGCTTGACGGGCTCCCGTCTTTCCTCCGAAGCGCCCAGCGGCTCCTCCAGGTATTTTTTGCGGCCGGGCAGGACGATCCATCGCTTCTTGAGGTCGTACCGGGTGATGGTGATGACGGATCCCTCACGGACAGACGTCCTGTCGCCGCCCAACCAGACTTCGGAAGGCCGGACCGGGGACGTCCGTCCCATGTAGGTCCGCCTGACCTCGCTCACGATGTGGTCATCGGCCGCGGCCGAAACCGCCAGAAGGAGCAAAAGGCCTGAGGCGAAAAGGGCTTTTGTGCGCGCGCTGTCATTCATGAGGCAGAACTCCGGGATGCCGAGGGCGGTCCGCCGTGACTTTCCTATTTTAGCCCCGGCGCTCCGGGAGGGCAAGACCGGTTGCGCTCAGGGCCGTGGAACGTGGAGCCGGACGGGCGCGCGAGGCCGGGCCCCAGCCTGAGGCTAGCGGCCGGCGGCGCCCCGGGCTCCCGTGACGACGGTCTGGCCTTCCTGGATTTCTCCCGCCAGGACTTCCGTTTCACGCGGACCGGCCAGTCCCGTTTTGATGAGGACGGGCGTCAAGTCGCCGTTCTTCTCCAGCCTCCAGACGATCCTGGGGTTCTCGCCAACGGCCCGGCTCTTGGCGGAGTTCCTGATGAACTCCATCATGGAGGGCGTCAGCACGGGGGGGACGAAGTCCAGGGCGGCGTTCGGGACCTTGAGCACGCCGTGCGCCTCCCCGGTGTGGATGGTCACCGTCGCCGTCATGCCCGGCCTCAGCCGGTTCCCCGCGTTGTCCACCTCGCAGACAACGGGATAGCGGACGACATCGGCGTCGACTTCGGCGTCGAGTTGGACCTGGACAACCCGGCCGGTGAACTTGTCCCCGGGAAAGGTCTCCACCGTGAACTCCATCTTCTCTCCCTCTTTGACGTGCCCCACGGTGGCCTCGTCCACGTCGCACTGCACTCTCATAAGCCGCAGGTCGTTGGCGATCGAAAAGAGGACGGGCGCCTGGAACCGGGCGGCCACGGTCTGGCCCGGCGTGATATTCCGGGTCACGACGATGCCGTCGATGGGCGAGCGGATCAGGGTCTTATCGAGGTCGAGGCGGCTGGCCTCGAGCTGGGCGGAGGCCGACTTCACCCCGGCTTCCGCGATCTTGGCGTCGTCCCGGGCCTCGAGGTAGGCCTCCTCATCCGTCTCCTTGACCTCCTCGGAGACGAGTTTCTTTACAAAAAGGTCGAGTGTCCGGTCGTATTTTTTTTTGGCGGAGTCCAGATCGACATTGGCCTTGTCGAAGGCCGCCTTGGCGACGAGGAGCGCGGCCTCGTTCTGTTTTACGGCGTCTTCGAACGGCGTCCGGTCCAGCTCGGCGATAACCTCGCCCTTCCGGACCGGCGTGTTGAAATCGACGTTCACTTTGGTAATCTGCCCGGAGAGCTCGGAGCCGACGTCGACGAGGATCCCGGGATTCAGCACGCCGGTGCTGGAGGCTATCGCCATGATATCTCCCCGCGCAACGACGGCGGTTCTGTACTTGGGAACGTCTTTGACCCCCCCGGACAGCCGGGCCGGGCCGCTCCCGACGGCGATCACGATGCCCAAAACCGCGAAGATGTTCGTTTTCATGACCCCCTCCCGTCTCATGCTATTTTAGACTTTCCGGCCGGAAAAATCTTCCCTCCCGCGTTTGACGCCCCATTCCCGCTATGGTATAAGCCTCAGAGAAAAGGAGAGCCCATGAAGAGCTGGCTGCTGCGAACGAAACCGATGACCCGTCTCATGGCCGACACCGAGGTCGAAGGGCACCAGCTCCGGCGGGCCCTCACGGCCTGGGACTTGACGGCCATCGGCATCGGCTGCATCATCGGCGTCGGGATCTTCGTCCTGCCCGGCGTCCAGGCGGCCAATAACGCCGGTCCCGGGATCATCCTGTCGTTCGCCATCGCCTCCATCGCCTGCGCCTGCAGCGCCCTCTGCTACGCCGAGCTCGCGGCGATGATCCCCGTCTCGGGGAGCGCCTACACGTACGGTTACGCCACCCTTGGCGAAATATTCGCCTGGATCATCGGCTGGGACCTCATCCTCGAATACATGGTGGCGGCCATCCTTGTCTCTACGGGATGGTCGGCCTATTTCGTGAACCTTCTCCGGAACGGGCTGGGGGTCAATTTCCCTCAGGCCATTTCCGCATCCCCGTTCGACAAGATTCCCGGAGTCTTGAATCTGCCGGCGGTGGCCATCGTCCTGCTCATCACGTGGCTCCTCGTCCGGGGGATCAAGGAGAGCTCGCGGGTCAATCTGATCATCGTCATCATCAAGCTCGCGGTCGTCCTCTTCTTCATCGTGGCGGCCGTGGGCCACGTCGACCCGGCCAAGTGGCAGCCGTTCCTGCCCTTCGGCTTCAAGGGCGTGATGACGGCCGCCGCCATCGTCTTCCTGGCCTATGTCGGGTTCGACGCGGTCTCGACGACGGCGGAGGAAGCCAAGAACCCCCAGAAGGACCTGCCCATCGGGATCATGGCCTCGCTCATCGTGGCGACGGTCCTTTACATGGCCGTGGCGGCGATCATGACCGGGATCGTCCCCTACCGGGACCTCGGCGTCGCCGACCCGATCGCCCTTGTCCTCAACACCCTGAAAATGCCCTGGGCCTCGGCGCTGATCAGCGTTGGGGCGATCGCGGGGATCACGAGCGTGCTTCTGGTCCTGATCATGGGCCAGCCCCGCATCCTGTTCGCCATGTCGCGCGACGGGCTGCTCCCGCCTTTGCTGTCGAAGGTCCACGCGCGATACAAGACGCCGCACATCACGACCTGGATGACCGGGGGTATCGTGGCCGTCGCGGCCGCCATCACGCCGATCAACGTCTCGTCCGAGCTCTGCTCGATCGGCACGCTCTTCGCTTACATCATCGTGGCGGCCGGGGTCATCGTCCTCCGCTACACCAGACCCGATATCCATCGGCCTTTCCGGGCGCCGCTCAGCCCGGTCCTGCCGGCCATCGGCATTATCCTCTGCGGCTACCTCATGAAGAGCCTGCCGCCGGTCACGTGGCTCAGGTTCCTGATCTGGCTGGCCCTCGGCCTGATCATCTATTTCACGTACAGCGCCCGGAGCAGCGCCCTCCACAAGGCGCAAAAAGCCGCGGACCCTCGCTTTAATAGCCCGGGAATCTAGCCTCTTGGGCCTTTGGGATCGATGATGATGTCGGGATCCGCCGTCAGGACCCTTTCGCCATTGTACACGGCAACGAAGTATTTGAAGTGTCCTATCAACACGGTCGGATCGGGGATTTCCATCACGAAAGAATGCCCCTTATCGCCGCGGGCCGAGGGTATCCCCGCCGGGGCGATTCCCGCAAAATGGATTGCGAAGGGGTGCTGACATGACCAGCTAACTCTGGAGCCGGGCGTCAGCTGGACCACCCACGGATCGCAGGTCACAAACTCCCGGCCATGCATCGTCCTCGTCCCCAAGGTGATCTCGGCATCCATGGCCGGGACCGGGTCAGGCTTTTTTGCCTGGCCGGCCAAAGATGTCGTCCCCAGGACGGCGCCCGCCTTGATGAAGTTCCTTCGAGAATACTTGCCCATGTTTTTCCCTCCTTTTTTGGGTAAGATATTTCATCCCCCCATCAGGGATGATCAACCGCGTTCCCCAGGCTCCTCATGGACGATGCTTTTGAGCCAGGGACCCCTTGAACAGGCCCGCGACGGCGGGGTCCGTGTCAAGATCCTCCAACGGGGCCCCGTGGTCGACTAATTCCCGGAGAGCTTCCTCCGCCCAGGCCCGGCGGCCGGAGAGCTCATAGACCAAAACGCACTTTCGGAGAACGTAAAGGTTGTCCGGCGCCTCCTTCCGGGCCGCGGAGATTTCGGCGAGGGCCCGGGGGAAGTCTCCGGTGCACGCATAAAAGCTGGCCAGGCAGCTCCGCGTTTCCGCATTCCGGGGATTGATCTTGAGGTCGCCTGACGCCACGCGGATCGCCTCCTTGTAAGCCGCCTTGGCCTTGTCCGATCCGCCGGGAGTATACAGGTAGCTCCGGGCAAGGTTCCCCAGGATCCGCACATGAGCAGGGTCCAACCGGACGGCCTTTTCGTAGGCCTGTGAGGCCAGGACATACTGTCCCTGATTGAAGAAGATCGTCCCGAGATTGGAATAGGCCGGCGCGTTGTCCTTGATCTCGCGGGACCTTTCGAACCATACCCGCGCCTCGTCCGGCCGGCGCGTTGCCAGAAAAATGGCGCCCAGACAATTGTAGCCGTTGAAGTCCGTGGGGTTCAGCTCGATGACCTTCCTGAACATCTTCTCCGCGTCGTTATAAAGTCCAATGTTATAGTAGAAAAAACCCAGGTAGCTGTAACCCAGCCAGTAACTCGGTTTCAGCAGGGTGGCCTGCTTGTAGGCCTCTTCGGCCTCGCGACGTTTATTGGCGCGTATATAAGCGGAGGCCAGCTCGATGGAAGCGTCGAAATTCCCGGGGTCGCGGGCCAGGGCTTTCCTGAATTCCGCGATGGCTTCTTCGTACCGGCCGGTCTCGCTCTGGATGATCCCCAAAGTGACGTGGGGCGACGCCAGGCGGTCTTCGATCTGGATCGCCCTTTGGCCCGAGGCGTTGGCCTGGTCGATCCAGGAAGAGGCCTTGGTCAACTCATATTGCTCCCGATAGGCATCGGCGAGCCAGGCATGGGCTTGAGCATATGATGGATCCTTTTCGATGGCGCGAAGGAATAGCTGGATGGCCATGTCCAGGTCCGCGGCGTCGTCCTTGGCCGTGAAATTGCCCATATAACCGCGGCCCTGGGCATAATACTCGTACGCTCCCGGCACGATGGTCTGCCCGGCCGCCAGCTCGCTCCGGACCTCTGGTCGAATCCTGATCCCCAGCATGGCAAAGACATCGTTTACGACCGGGTCTCGGAATCCCTGGGGTTTGTCCTGGCGGAGCGTCCGTTTCCTCGAACGGATCTCGCGGAGAGGCTCGGACGTCGCGTTAATGAGGCTGAGCGTGATGCGCCGCCCGTTTTTCACCCGCTCCATTTTTCCCGTAAGAATAAGCGTCACCTTCAGGGCTCTATTGGCATCGCCGGGGCTCTTGACTCCCCTGGCGGAGATTTCGTTCGTGGGAACCACCCACAATTTCTCCTGGGACGTCTCGAGCCGGATCAGCGTCGACGCCACGTCCGCGACGAGGCCCAGACAAAAGGCCTGGTCGGAAGTGTCCCCGTTGGTAACCGTGAACGGGAGGATGGCGACATGCTTTGTGGGGGGGAGGGGATTTAACCATTTCACGAAGATCCCGACGGCGGGAGGAGCCAACTGCACGAGGGCCGCGAGAACCGCCACGAGCGCGGCCGCCCGGGGAAGGACATTGGACATCCATTGCCGGCGGCCTGATCCGACCTCTTTCCCTTCCCTCAACCGGAGGAGGTCGGCCTTGAGCGCGGCAACGGACGGATACCGGTCGGCGCGATTCTTCTCGAGGCACCTCTCGATGATCCTCACCAGCCCCCGCGGCGCGTCCTCCCGCAGCTTCACCGGCGAGGGCATCCCGCGGTTCAGGATGCCATACACAATGGCCTGGTCGGAATCTCCTTGGAACGGAAGCTGGCAGGTCAGGAGTTCGTAGAGGACCACCCCGAGGGACCAGATGTCCGTGCGCTCGTCGAGGGGCTCGCCGCGGGCCTGCTCCGGAGACATATAGGCCACGGTGCCCAGGACCGTCCCCTCGCGCGTGAGGGAACCCCCGCCGCGGAACTTGGCCAGCCCGAAATCCATGATCTTGGCCTGGCCTTTCTCCGTTAGCATAACGTTGGCCGTTTTGATGTCCCGGTGGACGACCCCCTTCTTGTGCGCTTCCTCGAGCCCTCCGGCCACCTCGATGGCGATGGCCAGGATTTCCTTGACGCTCAGGGGGATCTCGCACCTGATTTTTTTCTTGAGGCTCTGACCCTCGACGTATTCCATGGCGATATAGGGCTTGCCCTCGGCCTCGTCGACCTCGTGGATCGTGCAGATATTGGGATGGGAGAGCCCCGCCGCGGCCTGAGCCTCGAGAAACAGCCGGTCCCTGGCCTCGGAGTCGGGGACGGCTTCCTGGGGCAGGACCTTGAGGGCTACGGGCCGCTTGAGCTTCAGGTCCTCGGCCTTGTAGACGACGCCCATCCCGCCGCGACCCAATTCCTCGAGGACCCGGTATTTGCCGGCGAAAATGGTCTCTTGGCTGAGGGCCCGGCTCGATGTTTCGATGGTTTTGGTCGGGGAAAGGGGGGGAGTATCGGAGGCCCGGAGTGGCACGGCGCAACCGCCGCAAAACTTTGCTGAATCAGAGTTCTCGAAAGAACACTTGGGGCACTTCATTTCCCCCAACCCCTGCCCGCCGAAGTGACCAGAGGTTATCACCAAATCCGGGGCAAGTCAACATAGGGGCCCGGGGGAGCGGCCCCGCCTTTCCATCCCCCCCGGCAGGTGGTACAATGGGCCGGAAAAGAGGATAGGCTTGAAACCGGACAAGGTCGACAAGAGGATCGTCCTGGGCTTTACCCTGATCCTCTGGCTCGCCGCGGCCTGGCTCCTTTACCCCCTCATAACGCTCGACCGGATGGACATGTCCAACGTCAAATCATACCTTTACCGGTCCGCCCTCGGGCTGACGCTGCTCATGATCTTTTTCGGGAAGACCCTCTTCGATATCGTTTACCCTTGGGTCGTCGGCCGGAAGATCCCGGTCACGAACGCGATCTTCCTGACCTTTTACCTTCTCGCCCTTACCGGAGGGATCATCTTCCTGATCCTCCGGCTGGTCGTCACCCTCATGCAGAGCCGCCAGCAGGGCGGAGGTGCAATTTTCTAGGTCCGCGCGGGCGAGGGGCGGGGCTCCCCCCCGGGGAGGGGCGCGCAATCACCTCGCGAATCACCCCCCGAGGCGATTGACCCTGGCCCGGCCGCGCGGAAAATGGAAGCGTAATCTGGACCATCTTCGATAAGGAGCCTGCGATGGGCAACAAACGCAAAGAGAGCCGGGTCATCGAGCGGAACAACGTCTCGATCAAGCCGTACTTCCCGACCAAGAACAACCTCGGCATCAACGCCTTCACCCATGATCTTTCGCTCGGGGGGGCGAGGATTTTCACCAAGGAGCTCTACGACGTCGGCTCCGTCATCAAGATCCAGATCGAGCTGGCCGGCACGAATGAGCTCGTCAACCTCGAGGGCGAGGTGCGCTGGCTGAACGTCAAGCGGGATGAGGATTTATTCGAGCTCGGGGTCGAATTCCGGCACAAGATTTCAAACAGCATCCTCTGCCTGATCAAGCACATCTACCAGCAGGATGCGAAAATTCCGTCTACCGTCGCCTGAGGCAGAAACCGTCACGCGGGCACGGCCCCTCGCCTCCTACATCACGCCCCTTTTCTTCTCGGGCTTGAGCGCCAGTTTGTAGGTCCTTTCGGCGAAACACCTCGGGCATTGCAGCTCGATTCCCGCCGCGGCCCAATTTCTGACGTCGTATTCCTGCGTCTCTCCGTCCGTAGGAGCCTCATTATAGATCCGGATGGCGTGGCTGAAAACCGCGCGGCAGGCTCCGCACTCGAACTCCAGGTTGCCGGACGCGGTATCGATGGGCTTGATCATGACGGGCCTCCGTTCCGGTCATCTTACCAGCTATGCCCGCCGCGTGGCAATGCCCGTCAACAACCCGACGGGCCGCGCGGGATCTAGAGGCCGGAAAAAAAGTGGACCGCCCCGGGGCCGAAGCCCCCGGGGCGGTCCGCCGTTTCTAGCGAATCGTCAATTGATGATCTGAAAGGCCATCACGGTATAGGCGTGCCACGAGAACGTTCCGTCGGTGCCTTTGACCGGCCGGACCCAGACTCTCACGCCGAGGAGGCTGGGGGTCAGGAGCGTATCCCACTGGGCGGGAAGGACGGGGACCGTGAAGGTGAGGATGCGGGTCGTGGAGTTCCACCGAAGTGACCCGACGACGGTCTGAAGGTCCCCCGCCGAATCCAGGAAGACCGTCATGGCGGTGGGCAGGGTTTCGTCGTCCCAATCGAACGTGGCGACGCCCATGGACCCGCTGGCCGTCGTGTAAGCCGTGGTGACGCGGGTCGGGTCAGGCAATTTCTCGGGAGCGAGGACGAGGTTTTCGGCGACCCAGCGGCTGTTGGTCTGGTCCCAAAAGAGCTCGACCCGGGCGAAGACCCGCAGATTGGCCCCCCTAGCCTGGTTCACGGTGTCCGTGAAGTCCTGGACGCTCGTCGAGACGCCGGAGGGCAGCCCGAAGAACCACCAGGAGAAAACGTGGTCGGTGATGGTGCTGAAGGCCCACTCGTGGGTGTAGTGCTGTCCGAAGGTGGGAAGGACATTCGACGTCCAGCCATTGCAATAGTCCCACCCGCCGAACGTGAAACCCGTGGCCGAAACCGACCGGATGGCGCCTTCGTCATGGGCGCTCTGGACGTTGATGGACTTGGCCACTCTGGGCATAACGTTGGGGTCTACGAATTCCACGGACACCCGGAAGCCGCGGCGGATGTTCAGGAGCACGGCGGTACCGGTCCCGAGGGGGATGGTGTCGTGGAAGGTCCAGGTCGTGGCGTCGTTCACGTAAACCGTATCCCAATCCCAGGAGCAATAATGCCCGCTGCCGGCCGTGGGCTGGGCGTTCTTATTGAGGATCTTCAGCCAGTTGTCACCCACGCGGCGCACGAGGCCCTCTGGGGTGAATACCGGCAGCTTGGCGATATCGCCATACCAGACGCGGCGGGCGAAGAGGCTCCCGTCGGAGTTCATGTTGGAGGCCACGAGGACGCCCTTGTCGACCACGAGGCCGGTGAAATCGCCGGGCTGGTTGGCGTCCACGTCGACGTAAATCGTGTTGGCGTCGACACCGAAGGTCAGGTCCGCGCCCTCGAGCGTCTTCATGGAGAACCCGGTCGTTCCGTTCAGGGCCGTCACGTTGCCGATGTTGCGCGCGAACTGGATGTCGCGGAGGTTGCGCGGCACGGCCTTATGCCGGATCTGGAGGTTGATGACGACCTTACCGTTCTGGACGATGATGGATAGCGGGTGGGCCAGGTCGAAATCGACCTGCAGGTTGGCGACCCCGCCGTCGGTCACCGTCATCGGGGGAGAAATGATGACCCTGATTTCGCCTTTCTGGCTGGGGTCGACGACCGTGATGTTGGCCGGGTCGATGGTCGTCCCGGCGTCATCCACGAGCTTCATCGTGGCCGGGTTGGTGTCGATGACGAGCTTCAAGCGGTCATAGCTTCCGGCCGGGATCGCGGTGGTGCTCAGGATCTGGGCGACGCCGGACAGGTCGACAAGGTTCAGCTTCCCGGAGTTCGGGTCGTTGGGGTCCGCGGTCCATACCGAATTCCAGGATTGGTCGTCCGTCTTGCGGAGGCTGATGGAATTGACCTTGACCGTCACTTCCTGCCAGTCGTCGGAAGGCGCGTCCGTCACCAGCAGGTTGACGCGCCCGGTGCCCCCGGACGAAGACGAGGAGATGTTGCACGCTGAAAGAAAGACGAGGCCCGCGACGCCCGCAGCGGCCAGGGCGCATACCGTCAGACGACGGATGATTCGGCTCATGGATCCTCCTTGCGGCCGAAGCCAAGAAAATTACCCTTCCCCATATTGATTATATGCTCGGTAAGCGCGATGTCAATAAACGCCATGCCGGTGCCGCTTCCTACCCTGTCAGATTAGACACCGGAAAGCGCCGGTCCTTTGCGGCCGGGACTTTTTTCCGGACTCCGGAACCTCCTCGGGGTCATCCTCGCCAGATTAGTCGCGGGTCCCGACGGATAGTTGTCGCGCCTAACGCGTCACGGCGTCTTTCTTTTTCTCGTCGATTCTGTTCCAGTCCGGCGGCTCGACGCCGAGAAGATTGCGGACGAAGAAATCGCGCCGCGCGCGCTCGCCGTAATCCCCGCCGCTCGTGTGGTTCTGGCCCGGCAGGACCAACAGGCCGAAGGTCTTGTTGGCCTTGATCAGGGCGTTCACGACCTGCATGGTCGAGGACGGGTCGACGTTCGTGTCGAGCTCGCCGACGAACAGGAGGAGCTTGCCCCGCAGCCGCCAGGCGTTGTCCACGTTGGACGCGGCGGCGTACTCGGGCCCGAGGGGCCAGCCCATCCACTGCTCGTTCCACCAGATCTTGTCCATCCGGTTGTCGTGGCAGCCGCAGGAGGCCACGCAGGCCTTGTAGAATTCCGGGTGAAAGAGCACGCCGCCCATGGCGTTCTGGCCCCCGGCCGATGTTCCATAGATGCCGACCCGGCTGAGGTCGTAATAGGGATATTTCGCGGCCACGGCCTTGTGCCAGAGAATCCGGTCGGGGAAACCGGCGTCGCCCAGGTCCTTCCAGCAGACGTCGTGGAAGGCCTTGGACCGGTTGGACGTCCCCATGCCGTCGATCTGGACGACGATGAAACCGAGCTCGGCCAGGGACATCATCGCGTTATAGGGCATGAAGGATTTCGGGACGAAGGAGTCCTGCGGCCCGGCGTAGATGTTCTCGATGACGGGGTATTTTTTCGACTTGTCGAAATTCATGGGCCGGATGATGATCCCCCAGATGTCGGTCCGGCCGTCGCGCCCCTTGGCCGTGAACACTTCGGGGGCCCGCCAGCCGGCCTTGACAAGGCCCGCGACGTCGGCTTTTTCAACCGGCATGAGGACCTTTCCGTCGGCGGCCTGGCGGAGGACACAAACCGGGGGCGCGTCCACCCGCGAATAGGTGTCCACGAAGAATTTCGTGTCCGCGGAATAAACGACCGCGTGATTGGCCCCGCCCTCCGTCAGGGGCAGGAGGCCCGTGCCGTCGAAGTCGATGCGATACGGATAGACGAAGTAGGGATCCTCCCCCGGCGCCATGCCGCTCGCACGGAAGTAGATCTGGCGCTTGTCCTCGTCGACCTTATCCACGCCGCGCACGACCCAGGCGCCCTTGGTGATCTGGTTCTTGACCGCGCCCGACGCGCCGTCGTAAAGATAGAGGTGGTTCCAGCCGTCCCGCTCGGACATCCAGATGATCTCCTTGCCGTCCGCGACGTCGTAGCGGTATTTCTTTCCCGAGTAGCAGAAGAACGTCTTGGGCTCCTCGCTGATGACCGCCCGGGCCTTTCCCGTCGCCGGGTCGATCTCGATGACCCGGTACACTTGGTGGCCGCGTTGGTTGTATTCGAAGGTCAGGCCGCGGCCGTCCTTCCACCAGACGATGTCCGAGAGCTCGAAGGCGCTCGGGAAGAGACCGTTGTCGACGTCGACCCGTGTTTTCGCCGCGGCGTCGAATACGACGGCCTGCTTGACGTCGAGGGCGTCCCCGGGCTTGGCGTAGATTATCGTGAACGGTTTTGGCTGGAGCTGGTCTTCGGGCGAGGATTCGACGTACTGGACGGTCCGCTTGTAGCCGGGCCGCACACGGTAGGCCGCCAGCCTCCGGGAATCGGGCGCCCAACGGATCGAGTTCAAGGCGTAGGCGTTGCCCTCGCTTCCGTCGAGGCTCAGGGCCGTCTCGTCCTTTGTGTCCTTGTCCTTGGAGCGGACCCAGACGTTAAAGTTCCTGATGAAGGCTTCGCGCTTGCCGTCCGGCGAGGCCTTGGGCTCCTTGGATTCGGGCGGCTCGTCCATCGGCCAGGGGCGGCGGCGCTCGACGGGGCCGAGTTTGGTCATGGCATAGGTCGCAAGGTCGCATTTCCAACGGAATTCGGCGGCCTCGAACTCAATGGCCTTCTCGCCGTCCGTGAAGCGGATCGTCATGAAGGGGAGCTTCGCGGCCTTGAATTTTTCCCCGGACGCGGTGTTGAGCGCGGCGGCGAGTTTCTCGTGATCGAAGGCCGGTTGCTTGACCAGCTTATCGGCGTCCACGACTTCGAATTCAAACCCGTCCTTGACGCTCTTGCGGTACCAGAACCGGTGGGTCTTTTCGATCCAAGCGGCGCGGCCGGGGATATCGAGGGCCAAGGCCTGGAATTTCTCCCTCAGGCCGCTGGCCCTCTCGTAATCCGCCTGCCGCCCTTGGGCCGGCAGTGGGAGCGGCGAGAGAAGGACGGCCAGAAGGACAACCAGAAGCGCGGCCGACGCGGCCTGGGATGATGTGTGTCTCATGGGACCTCCAGTCCGGGACTTATTTTGCGGATTATAAGCCAGATGGAATGGGCGAAACAACCCGCGGGCCCGGCTCAGCGGCTCGGACGGCAGCCCCCCCGTTCGACAAATAGGTGGACAAGCCCGCGTAAAAAGGATATGCTTTGAAGAGGAACATCCGCCAAATGACAACCGAAGCCACACTGGTCGACGATCTTTTTCATTCGTGCCATAGGTATCATCAGGGGTTCGACGGCTGCCAGATCCTGAAGCCCGCCGGTATCCCCAAGAATCACAGGCCTGGTCAGCGCGCGGCGAAAGAATCGCCCCACCAGGTCTGCCAGAAATGCGCCTACGGTTTATTCGAGATCGCCGGACTGAATTGTCTGTCGTGCCATAAGCCCGTCAGCCGCGTGGCCTCCAGCCAAGGCCCCACGACATGGTCGAACTGGCCGGAGCATGGCTGGTTTTATTATAGGTGCGACAGTTGCAGAAAGAACTGCTACTCGCAGTCGGACCTGGGAAAATAACCGCCCGCCCGATCAGCCAACCGCCTGCCCTTAATGCCCATCTCGACCATAGCGTCGGAAATTTCATTTTTTTCTGGGGAAGGGGTATCATCTTAAGGTCAGGAATGGAGGTGACCCGCATGTTCGCACGCCGGACCCGCCTCGGGAAATCGCCTGTCGCCGCCGGAACGTCCGCTCGCTGGGCCTTGGCGGCTTTGTCCGCCCTGGCCTTGACCCTGGTGTCCGGGGCCTGCGGCGGAGGAGGCGGCGGAAATCCTCCGCCCACTCCCACCGCGACCGTCATCATCACGCCAAAAGCCCCGACGCTTTCGAGAGGCGCGTTTCAGCAGTTCACGGCCACGGTCACCAAGACGACGGACCAGACGGTCCGCTGGGACGTGAACGGCACGCCGGGGGGCGACGCCAGCCACGGGTTCATCTCCATGGGAGGCGTGTACATCGCTCCTGTGACCGTTCCGAGTCCGCCGACGGTGTCGGTGAGGGCCGTTTCCTTCGCCGATCCGACCAAGTCCGGCACGGCCACGGTCACGGTCCAGACGGGTTCCGCCGTTGGCGTGGTCATCACGGGAAACGGCGCGCAGGTCACGGTTCCGACTTACGGGTCGCACACCTTCACCGCCACGGTCACCGGGACGGCGAACACCGCCGTCACCTGGCAGGTCAACGGAATCACGGGGGGCTCAGCCACAAACGGCACCATCTCCTCCTTGGGAATCTACAGCGCCCCGCATTCCGTGCCGGTATCCTCGGCGCCGAACAACGCAGACCAGACGACGGACGTGATCGTCACGGCGGTCTCCCAGGCGAGCCCATCCGCCGCTGATTCAATTATCGTTCTGATCGTGCCGCCCCAGCAGGCCCATTTCAACGCGCCGGTGCCGCTCGGGACCTCGGGGGGAAACGGAATGGACACGTCGATGGTCGGCGGCAAGACGTTTTGCTGCAGCGGAACGCTGGGGTCGCTCGTGTCCCGCGGCGGCAAGCTCTATATCCTGGGCAACACCCACGTCCTGGCCCGAAGCGACGCCGCTTCCCTTGGGGACCCCATCGTTCAGCCCGGCCTCGTCGAAAACAACTGCTCCATGAACGGGACGCTCACGGCGGCGAATCTCTCCCAATTCTTCAATCTCGAGACGGACCCCTTGCCGAATGTGGACGCCGCGATGGCCGAGATCGTCCCGGGCGCCGTCGATCCCGACGGGACCATCCTCCAGCTGGGAGGCGTGAACAACGGGAATCAGCCGACGGACGGGACGCCGAACCCCGGGCCCGGGGTCCCGCCCACGGTCGGTCGAAGCGTTGTCAAGAGCGGCAGCGCCACCGGCCTCACCTGCGGGCCGATCCTGGCCATCAACGCCACGGTCAACGTGCAATACCAGAAAGGATGCAACTCGGGCACGACATTTACGGTCAATTACGTAAACCAGGTGGACATTCCGGGCGGGGGTTTCAGCGCCGCGGGTGATTCCGGCTCTCTCATCGTCACGCAGGACACGGCCGACCCCGTGGCCCTGTTGTACGGCGGGTCGGACGCGGACACGGTGGGGAATCCCGTCGCCGACGTTCTCGCCCAGCTCGCCGACAAGACCACGGGAGAAAAGCCCCTCTTCGCCGGCAACGCGGCCGTGGGGCCACATCCCGTCGCGGCCTGCGCGATTCCCCAGCCGCAGCCGTTGGCGGCCCGGACCGCGCTCCTGGGGAATTCGGCCGTGACGGGGCAGGCCCTGCAAACGGCGGCCGCGGCGCGCGACAGCCGGGCGCCGGACCTGCTGGCGCGGCCCGAGGTCCTGGCCGTGGGCGTCGGGGCGAGCTTCGACAACCCCGGCGAGGCCGCGCTTCTCGTCTTCGTGAGCCGGGGCGTCCCGCCCTCGAATATTCCCGCGCAGGTCGGCGGGGTCCGCACGCGCATCGTAACCCTGGAACCGGCCGAGAAGCTCGGCTCGCTCTCGGCGGCCGCGAGCGCGGCGCTCGAGGAGACCGCCGCCCTGCCGCAGATTGCCTATGCCATTCCGGAGTCTGAAGCCGACCGGGCCAGGTCCGTGCACGCGGCCCGCGCCGCCGATTGGATGAGGCGCCCCGGCGTCCAGGGGGTCGGTGTCACTTCGAGCGTCGATGCGCCGGGCGAGGCGGCCCTGATGATCTTCGTCATCCGGGGAGAGCCCCACGATCCCATTCCGCCGGTGATCGACGGCCTGCGGACGCGGGTCCGGGAAACGGGCCGCTTCCGGGCGCGATAGTCCGCCCGGGACGTTCTGACCGGCAAGGAAGGAATTCAGCGCTTCAGGACGGCGATCGTCATCACCGGATTGACTTCATTCCAGCCGCGCCCGGGCTGGGGATCGTAGCGGGCCATCCCGTACACACGAACGCGGCTGCCTTCCCGGGGGATGGCCATTCCGGCGGGGCTCCGGACCTCGCAAATCACAAAGGGCTCCGATTTCTGCTGGACATCCACGAGTTTAATGTGGAGAGTTCTTTCCTCTTTGTCGAAGTAAACGTCGCGCACGATGCCTTCCGTAACAATGGGGGATTTAGTGGTCGCGGAGAACCCCGTAATAGAGAGGGGGGTGAAGTCCTGGATTTCTCCGCTGGCAAGGGCCAGGGCGGCCGGGCCGCCGGCCCGCCAGAGGGTCGTCCGATAGGTCACAACCAGGAGAACGGCCTGCGCAAGCACCAACGCGATGAGGACCCGAACCGCAAGCGGCGTGGTCAACGCGCGTAGAAAAGCCCCGGACGGCCGCGCCGGCCGGCCGCGCCCGTCGCGGGCCGGGCCGATCCGCGCCCGGAGCTCCTCAAAGGCCGGCGGCCGCTGTCCGATCTCCCGGCCCATCCGGCCGAACTGACGCCCGGTCTCATGTCCGGCGCGGATCCTGGCCAGCAGCTCGCCGCATTGCCGGCAATGGACCAGGTGCCCTTCCAAACGCGCCGCTGCGCGCGGCGGAAGGCCGCCTTCAAGATAAGACAGGAATCCCCTGCGCCGCCGGGAACACCGCCAACTCATGTCCTGAACTCCATGGCCTTCCGGGCCTTCACAGGACCCCCCGGGAGGGCCGCAGCCGGCATTCGAGTTCCGTCAGGGCCCTGTTCAGCCTCGAGGCCACCGTCCCGGGCGGACATCCGAGGATACGGCCCATTTCCTTGTAAGACAGGTCCTCCAGGTACTTGAGGACGATCACCTCGCGCATCTTGAAGGGCAGCTCCATGACCGCGGCTTGGAGCGCCGCCTTTCGCGCCTCCGACCGGTCTGTGACCCGCGTCCGGTCGAGTTCATCCCGGCCCCCGAGAACGGCCTCCAGCGGAACGATGGGCACACTTCGCTTCCGCAGGTGGTTCCGGCATTCGTTGTGGGCGATCCGGTAGATCCAGGTGAGCAATCCCGATTGGAACCGAAAGCCCCCAAGTCCCCGGAACGCTTTGAAAAAGACGTTTTGGAGAATGTCCTGGGCCTGGAGGGGGTCTCCGACGAGGGAATTGATCACGGTCCAAACCGGGTCGCGGTAGGCCTCATATAGTTCCCGGAACGCCTCCTCGTCGCCGCGTTGAGCGGCCAAAACGATCCGCCGCTCGCCTTCCCTGGGGGAGACTCCGAGGGCCAGGATGTCATCGGCCGAGATGTTTGGAGCCACGACGCCAATGTATCCGCGGCGGGAAGTGATGTCAAGCCGTCCCAAGGCCGCCGCCCTGACCGGACCGAGTCCATGGAAGAATCGGGCATTTCCGCGTGTCTAATATTTATAAGGAGTAATTCTATGCTTCATGACTCGACGAAATCCCGCCGGAACCTGTTGGCCGTCGCTTTTTCGTTCATCCTCCTGGCCGGACCTTCCCTGGCCTTGTCCCTCGCCCCGCGAGATACGGACCCGGCAAAGGCCGCTTCCGAAGAGAAGACCGGACAGCAATCCAAGGAAAAAGAGCAGGCGGCGCAGACGGGAGAGAAAGTCGAGATCACCGTCACGGCGCCCCGCGTCGAGATCCCGCTCAAGAAGAACCCGGCCGCGACGACGGTCGTCGAAACGCCGGTCCTCCAAGCGGCGCCCCGAACCATCGGCATGGACGAGGTCATGAAGCTCGTCCCCGGCGTCAAGGTCGATAACCAGGCCGACGGCGAGCGCGTCCACCTGTCGATCCGCGGCGAAGGCATCCTGACCGAGCGCGGCACGCGCGGTATCAGGACGATCGTCGACGGCATCCCGCTCAACGACCCCTCCGGCTATGTCCCGGACTTTTACGACGTCGATTGGGCTTCGGTCCGCAGGATCGAGGTCCTCCGTGGGCCCGCCGCGGCCTTCTACGGCAGCAGCTCGTCGGGCGGGATCATCAATATCCTCACCCGCGACGGCGGCCCCGACCCCCTCTCGGGCGGCGCTTCCCTCGTCCGCGGCGCCTACGGCCTCAAGAAGGGCCTGGGCGAGATGGGCGGCACGGCGGGCATTTTGAAATATAACATCATGGGTTCGATGCTCACCGGCGACGGCTACCGCGACCAGTCGGCGTACCGGGGCGACAACGCGCGCGGCAAGTTCGCCTTCACCCTGAGCCCGACCATCAAGGTCACGGCCATTGTCGGCTGGATGGATTTCTTCAACCAGAACCCCGAAGGCCTTAACCTCAACTGGTTCAGCTCGGACCCCAAGGTCCTGCGCCGGAGGGCGAACCCGGATTCCTATACGTTCAACGAATACCAGAAAACCCAGCGCGCGACCGGCGGCCTGACGAGCTCGATCGGCTTGGGGTCGAACCTGGACCTGGCCGTCTCCGCCTATTACCGTCATACGAAGTACACGGAGTCCGTCCCCTCCTCCGTCATCCACCGGGACTATGACACCCCCGGTTTCACCTTCCAGCTCAACCACAAGGCCGCGCTCGGCCGGACCTGGAACTACATGAGCGCCGGGGTAGATTTCGCATGGCAAGGCTTCGACGAGTTCAAACATCCCAACCTGGGCGGCGCCGTGGAGGGGCCGGCCCTTCTCGCGAACCAGCGGTTTACGCAGGCCGGCGCCGGCGTTTTCCTGCTCGACCGCCTCGAACTCACTCCGCAATGGGGCGTGTCGGGGATCGTCCGCTACGACCGGGTCACCGACAAGATCGCCGACCATCTCCAGGCCGGGGGGGTGGACCTTTCAGGTTCCGTCGCGTATAAGAAACCGACGGGGAGGATCGGCGTGACCTGGAATCCGCTGGCCGATTTCGGGCTTTACGCCAGCTGGGGAACGGGCTTTCTGCCGCCCGGGACCGAGGAGCTCGTCAACAACCCCTTTGCCCTGGGCGGGTTCAACACCCAGCTCGTCGCCGCGACATCCATGGGCGAGGAGATCGGGGCCCGGGGCTCGGTCGGGCCTTCCATCGCCTACGACGTCGCCCTCTTCTATCTGGCCACGAATAATGATTTCGGCCGCTACCGGATCGTCACGCGGCCGCTCGAGACCTTCTACGGCAACGTCGGCTCGACCAATCGCTATGGCGTCGAGACGTCCCTGGCGTGGTTCCCCGTCGAGCCGCTGGCCCTGAGACTGGCCTACACCTATTCCCATTTCAAGTACGAAACCGTCGACACGCTGACCGGAGAAACGCTGACCGGCACGTGGGTCCCCAACATCCCCCAGCACCAGCTCTACGTGGACGCGGAATACCACTTGACCAAGGCCCTGACGGCCGGGGCCGCGCTGGAGTATGTCAGCGCCTGGTATATCGATTCGACGAACAGGATCTTCGGGAACGGCTACGGCCGCACCGACCCGTACGCGCTCGTCCACGTCCGTATCGGTTACAGGTTCACGTTCGACGGGACGCCGCTCGAGCTCATGCTCTCGGGCCGCAACATCTTCAACGTTCTGTACTACGGATTCACCGAGCCCGACCCGGACGGCAGCTCCTACCAGCCGGCGGCGACGGCGGAATGGTCGCTCGGCGTGAGGATCGGCCTCGGACGGAACTGAAGCTCCACGGACTCAGGTGTAGAGAAGGTTCTCCTTCCGGCTGAGTCCCTGGTACACCACGTGCCGGATCCAGCGGATGGTGCCCAGCCGGGCCGCGTAGTCCATCACCAGGCCGCCCGCCTCCATGGCCGCCTGCTGCATGCGCGAAATTTCGTCCGGGTCCGTCTGGTCAAAGAAGTAATCGTACTCGAGGAGGCATCTTTTCCCGCCGTCGATGGGCGTGATGAAGCCCAGGGCGTTTTTCAGCCCGTGGCGGCCGGCGATCGCCCCGAACTTCCCGCAGATTTCCCCGATCAGGGCGGATTCGAGGGGCATGTAAATGATATTGACGAAGAACTGTTTTTCGCGGCCCATCCTCGAGCTGAGGATCCTGAACATGTTCAGCCAGACGAGGTCCGTCATCTCGGGCCGGGCGTACACCTGCTCGTAAAACGGCCGGAGATCGGGGTCCACGGACGCCACGTGCCCGGCCGGCGAGGGCGCCAGCGCCGCCTCGGCGACGTCGGCGAAGCCCTTGACCTTGAGATAGGAATACGGTTCGCCCGCCGCGAATTCCGAAAGGACATCGAGCCACTTTGCGGACTTGAGCGACCGCAGGCCCAGGGCGAGCGCCCGGAACAGCCGCTGGTCGATGGCCGGATGGCCCATAGCGGCGACGCTCTGAGCGGCGTATTTGTCGCCGATCACGAGGACGAGATAGGGCATGCCGAGCTTGTTTTCGAAAACGCCTTTCACCTCCGCGGCCGCGCGCATGGTGGGCGCCAGGAACGTGGAGATGTATTCGCTCGCGAGAACGCCGATGGCCAGGCCGATGCGGCGAATGGCGCATTCCCTGGAAAAATCGATGGCCTTCTCCAGCGTATCGAACGGCACGAGGAGCCCGGTTTCGTCGTCGGTCATGGGGTGGAGTTTCACGCTCATGGCCGTGACGATCCCCGGGGCCGGCTGGTCGGCCTGCTTGAAGGCGAACAGGTTCGGGGCGCCCTTTTCGCTGAGCCGGTAGGTCGAGCCGCCGGCGTCCACGACTTCGGCGTCGATGAAATTGTCGGCCGCCGTCCCGTAGGCCGGCATGAAGGTCGAGAAGACCCCCGAACAGATGACGTTGGCACAGACCATGGCCGCCGGTTCGGCGACGTTGACACGGTAACCCCGCTTGACGGCTTCTCGCTGGAGGTCGAAGGCCGAAACGCCCGGCCCGACGCGGACCGCCCAGTTCTTTTCGTCGAAAACGATCTCCTGCATGCGGTGGAGGTCGATGACGGCGCCCTCGCTCAAGACGAGCCCCGCGTTCTGGGACCCGTTGCCGCGAACCGCCCAGGGGATCTTTTTCTCGCCGAGGAGCCGCAGGAGTGAGGCGACTTCTTCCCGGCTCCCGGGCAGGACGACATAGGCCGGCATCTTGGGCCCCGAGAGCGGGAACGGGTCGTGCGAATATGTGACGGCGATGGCCTTGTCGTTGCTCGCCCATTCATCGCCCACAATCCCCCGGATCTCGCGCAGCACGGGGTCCTCAACGGCCTTCTCGACCACACCGCCCTTCTTCAGGTAGTCGGCGATATATTCCTTGAGCGCATCCATGACCCGGGACGGCCTCAGCTCGGTCACGAAATAACACTGGTAATCGCACTTGTCGCAGAGGGTGCAGCTTTCGGCGATTTCCACGGCCTTTTCCGTGACGGGTATCCGCCCCTCGGCGAGGGCGGCGTAGAGGGCCATCCGCCCTTCGGGGAAATAACTCACGTAGTGTTTGTCCTGCCCCGACGTGCACACGCCGCTTCCCAGGAAATCGATTTTGCACATGGCGTAATGGCGGCAATTCTTGGCCGTCTTCAAAACATCGTCCACATCATGCCTCCTGTCCGGAGATAAAAATATGATACCACAGGATACGATTTTTCGCGGACGGCGGGGTGCGATATCAAGGCGAGAGAAGCCCGCCGGTCATCCGGCGCGCCTGACCGCATAGCCCATGTACATGACCGCCGTGCAGCGGCTCTCGGCCATGCGGACCCTCGCGGAGAGGTCCCGTAAGCCCCACTCCCCCTTGGCCCTTTTGCGCAGGAAGCGGAGGGTTTTGAGAGGCGACACGCTGGGCGTGATTCCCCGATGGCCTCTCCATTCGAGCACGTTTCTCTCGAGCAGCCCCCGCAGCTCCCGGGGCCTGATGAACATCCCCCAGACGTGAAGGTCCGGCGGCATGAAGGCCCACCGTGTCCACTCCTGGGAGACCTTGATGGCCGCCAGCTTGCTGATCCAGGTACGGTTGAGGGTGTCGAAGACGAACACGCCGCCGGGCTTGAGGACGCGGGAGATCTCGGAAATCACTTTGGGCAGGTCGCGGACGTGCTCCAAAACGTCGCAGCAGAAAACGGCGTCGAAGGAGCGGTCGCGGCAGGGGATGTTTTCGCCCGTTCCCGCCGCATACGTGATGTCCAGTCCGCCAGAGCGGGCATGCCCGGCGGCCACCAACAGCGACTTCTCGGAAGGGTCGACGCCCGTTACGGCGAACCCCATGCGGGCGATCTCCTCAGAAAGATACCCGCCGCCGCTCCCGACCTCGAGCGCCGTCTTCCCCCGCGGGTCGATCTTGAGCACGTCGAAAAGGATCCGCCTCGCATAGCCGACCCGCACGGGATTGAAGGCCACCTTCATCTGGTAGAAGTCCGACTCGGGCTGCCACCAACTGTCACTGCGCGCGGAGTAGACATCGTTGTCGATCTTGTCGTACGTTTTTTGGGACACGTTCCGCATAGGATTCACGCTGGGCCTGTGGCTCCCCGCCCGGGCGGGATTCTCACACGGCTCCCCTAAGATATCAACTTCTCCCCGCCGTTATCAAGCCGGGACGGGGGCGGCGCGGCGGTTTGACTTTCCCCCGGCCGCGGTGCTATCCTTTCGCCGCACATCCGGGGAGGGGAAAAAAGTTCTTAGAGGTCCCGCCGCCATCGGTCGACGGACCGCTTTCCCCGGGGGAGGAGGAGGCGATGAACTGGAAACGCTTTTTCGTGGCCAGCCTGGTCGTTTTCGTGGCCGTCCAGGCTATGGAGGCTCTCATCAACGGCGTCTTCATGAAAGCCGCCTACGATTCGCTGAGCAGTCTGTGGCGGCCCGACATGATGTCCAAGATGTGGGTGATGTATATCATCGGGGTGCTGGTTGCTCTGCTCTTCACCTACATCTTCATCAAGGGCCGCGAGGGGAAGGGCATCTCCGAGGGCGTGCGCTTCGGGATCCTCATCTGGCTCTTCGTGTCCGTGCCCATGAACCACGCGATGTGGGTCCTGCTGCCGATCCCGTACACGATGATATTCCGCTGGACGCTGTTCTCCCTGCTGGAGATGCTCATCGCCGGGATCCTGGTGGCCACGATCTACAAGCCGCTGGCTCCGGCCCCGGCCCATTGAAGGACGGACGGTCCCGATTTCTCTTCGGCCCCGAATTAATAGGTGAAGCTTATCTGGGGAACGGACGAGGAGAGCTCCTTCCACTTCGCGGCTGCCTGCGGGTCGATTGCGGGGTCCACAGGGATGGCCTATAATGGGTTCGGCTGTCCGAAAAAGGGGAAAATTCAGGTCAAGGAGGGGACAAAATGGATCCCAAGATTGCCGGCCTTTATGATGAATTCCAGCGGGGCGGCCTGGACCGCCGGGAATTCCTAAGAAAACTGGCGCGCCTTGCCGGCGGCACCACCGCGGCAGCTGCCCTGTTGCCGCTTCTCGAAGGCCGCCTGGAGGCGTCCCAAATCGTGCCCAAGGACGACCCCGGGCTCCGGGCGGAGTATATCAAGTACGCCGGCGCGACGGGCGACATCCGCGCTTTCTCGGCCCGGCCGAAGGACGCTAAAAAAAGGCCCGGCGTCGTCGTTATCCACGAGAACCGAGGTCTCAACGCCCATATCGAGGACGTGGCCCGGCGCGTGGCCAAGGAAGGATACCTGGCCCTGGCGCCGGACGCCCTCTCGCCGTTCGGGGGGACGCCGCTGAATCCCGACGAGGCGCGGCCGCTCTTTCAGAAGCTCGACGGCGAAGCCAACATCAAGAATTTCGTGGCCGCGGTCAACTATCTCAAAACGGATCCTCAATCGACGGGGAAGGTCGCCTGCATGGGCTTCTGCTGGGGCGGAGGAGTGACCAACCAGGTCGCCGTCCATTCCCCGGACCTGGCGGCCGCGGTTCCGTTCTACGGAATGCAGCCGGCGGCCGAGGACGTCCCGAAAATCAAAGCGGCCATGCTCATCCACTACGCCGGGAACGACACGCGGATCGACGCGGGAATTCCGGCCTTCGAGGAGGCGCTCAAGAAGGCGGGGGTCGCCTATAAAATCTTCATGTACCCCGGCGCCGAGCACTCCTTCTTCAACGATACGAACCCGGTCCCGCGCTATAACAAGGAAGCGGCCGAACTCGCCTGGAAGCGGACGATCGATTTTTATAGGGAAAAACTCAAGGGCTGAATCAGGAAGACTGCCGGCGCCAGGCGGCGGCCACGGCTTCGACGAACGGCCGGCAGTGCCGGAAGAAACGCCTGTAACCAGCGCAGAGATAGTTCAGGCCGGCTTCGCCGTCCGGCGTCCCGATAAACCGGTTCTTGGGGCATTCGCCCTGGCACATCTCCAGGGACTCGCACTTGCGGCAACAGCGAGGGAGTGAATCGCGCTTGGCCCGCCCGAACGCCTTCTGCGCCGGGCTCTCCACGAGATCGACGAGGGGCGTTTCGCGGATGTTGCCGAGCCGGTGGGCCGGGTCGACGAAATGGTCGCAGGCGTAGAAATCACCGTTCCGCTCGACGACCGGAATGTCCCCGCAAACCGGGCGGAAGATGCAAAGCGAATGCTCCTGGCCGAACGCGGTCCGGGCCGCTTCCTCGAATATCTGGACCTTGACCCGGCCGATATCGCCGTTGACCCACTCGTCGAAAACGGCGCATAAGAATTCGCCCCAGGCCGTGGCCGTGACCGTTTCGGCGCTCACTCCCCCCTCGCCTCCCGGCGCCCTCTCGACCAACGGTATGAAAGTCAGGAAGGGCGCTCCGATACCCTTGAAAAAGCCGTAGACCACGAGCGGGTTGCGGACATTGGCGTCGCTGACCACACAGAGGATATCGGTCGGAACGTTGTGCCGCCGCAGGATCTCATAGGCCCGCATCGTCTGGTCGAAGGTGGATTTCCCGTCTTTGGATAGCCGATGCCGGTCGTGCATGTCGCGGGGTCCGTCGAGGCTCAGGCCGACGGCGAACCCCTCCTCCGCGAGAAAATGTCCCCAGTCCTTATCGAGGAGGACGCCGTTAGTCTGCAGGCCGTTGGCGATGGCGCGCCCGGCCGGACGGTGCTTCCGCTGGATGGTCATCGCCCGCCGGTAAAAATCCAGGCCCAGGACGGTCGGCTCGCCGCCGTGCCAGGAGAAACGGATGATCTCGTCGGGAGAGGCGGCGATGTGCTGGACGATGTACTCCTCGAGCAGTTCGTCGGCCATGCGGGAGGGCTCGCTTCGGGCATGGAGCGCCTTGCCAACGTAGTAGCAATACCGGCAAGCCATGTTGCAGAGAGGACCGGCCGGTTTGACGAAAACCTGGAAACCCCTGGAAGCCTGGCGCATGGCTGATCGCTATCCCTTGCCTATGGTAGAGGCCCCCTTCAGCGGTGTCAACTTGCCAGCGGAAAGAGCTTTTTGCGGGGGTTGACGGGCGGTTATTTTATTGCTATCTTCGGGCAGCAGCTCGGGGGAAAATGAGGGTCTAACGTTCGTCCCCGGGCAAAGTCAGACAGGAGGAGAGTTATGAGAATACGCCTTCTTTTCCTGGGTGCCGCGGTCGTCGTCCTGGCCGCCGGCCTCCAAGCTCAGCAGTGTCTCGAATGCCACAAGAAAACGACCCCGAACATCGTCTCCGACTGGCAGATCAGCAAGCACAGCCAGAATGACGTCGACTGCGCGACCTGCCATGGGGACGCCCATAAGACTACGGCGGACGTGGCCTTGGCCAAAATTCCGACCCCGGATACATGCGCAACCTGCCACGAGGAGAAGGTCGCCCAGTTCAAGAAGGGCAAACACGCCGTCGCCTGGGCCGCGGTCAAGGCCATGCCGACCGCCCATGCCCAGCCCGTGGCCATGATGGAAGGCATGAAGGGCTGCGGCGGCTGCCACAAGATCGGGCTGAAGACGGAAGCGGAGATCCAGGAGATCAAGAAAAACGGGACGGGCTTCGGCCTGGCCTCGTGCGACGCCTGCCACACCCGGCACACGTTCTCGGTCAAGGAAGCAAGCGAGCCGCAAGCCTGCCAAACCTGCCACATGGGATTCGACCATCCCCAATGGGAAATGTATTCCGCCTCCAAGCACGGCGTCCGCTACCTGCTCAAACAAAGCCAGATCCTCCCCGAGACGGCGGCCGCCCCCAAATGCCAGACCTGCCACATGCAAAACGGGGACCACGGCGTTATGACCGGGTGGGGCTTCCTGGCGGTGCGGCTGCCGATGCCGCCGGACAAAGCCTGGGCCGACGACCGGGCGGCCATCCTCCAGGGGCTCGGCGTGCTCGATCCGCAGGGAAAACCCACGGGGCGGCTCGACGTCGTCAAGGGCGCCGCCGTGGCCAGGCTGACGGAGGAGGAATGGCAAGGCCAGCGCGACAAGATGCTCAAGACCTGCAACCAGTGCCACTCCCTGAACTTCGCCAAGGGGGAGCTCGAAAAGGGCGACAGCAATATCCGCGAGGCCGACCGCCTCATGGCCGACGCGATCCGCACCGTGGCCGCGCTCTATAAGGACGGCGTCCTCCGGAAGCCGGCCACTTACGCCTATCCTTTCCCCGACCTGCTGACGTTCCATGACGCCCCAACGCCCATCGAGCAGCGGCTGTTCGTCATGTTCCTCGAGCACCGGATGAGGATGTTCCAGGGGACGTTCCACGCCAATCCGGATTACGCCCTTTGGTATGGCTGGAGCGAGATGCGCCGTGACTTGACTGAGATCAAGACGATGGCGGCCGATCTCAGGAGGAAGTAGACACCGCGGCCTTCGCTCGGAAGCCTGCGGCTAGAGCCTGTAGAGCTCGGCCATTTTTTCGTTCGGCTTATATTTTGTCAGGCACTGCTCGAGCGGCGTGCCGATGAGCTTGATCTTGTCCAGGTCCCCCTGCCCCATCCCGGCCTCGGCCATGGCCGAGAGGTAGTTCACGCGCTTCGGGTCAAACCCCATGATCTTCGTCGCGACCGTGTCGGCCGCGAGCGGGTCGAGGCTGGCCAGCGCCACCCTGGACAGAATGGGCGACCCCCAGGCCGGGCCGTTGCCCTCCATCCCCTCGTAGCCGTCGATGACGGCCAGGTCGGGCCAGACGTCCTGGGAGAGATGGAACATGTTGTAGTGGCAGAGGTCGTTGACCGCGGCGGCGGCCATGTGCATGAAGCCCTTGTCGTTCTGTTTATAGTCGTTGAGCGGCGCGGCCAGGAGGACGTTCTTGAGCGAGAGGGTCACGAGGACGTAATTGTGGGTCTTCATCCGGGCCAGGGAGATCAAATAGGTGTCCTTGTCGAGAAATGACGAGATGATGCGGATGGGATGCGGCTTGTTCTCCGCGCCGAGGCAGTACCGGTACTGAAACGTGTCGTGGTTGAGGTCGACGATCTTGACGTTGTATTCTTTTTCGAACTTGTAATAGCCGTAGTTCCTGAAGCCTTCCTCGGTATTCTGGTTCCCGGATTCGCCGATGATGATCCGGTCCTTGACGTGCGGCGAGAGGAAATCGAGGACCGCCCGGACGGCGTCGGGGTGCGTGCAGCAGAGCTCGCATTTGGACAGGACGATGTTCGGCTTGAGGAGGATGCGCTTGCCCTGGATGGAGGCCAGGACCTCGTCCTCGATCGACTTGAGCGAGCGGAGGACCAGGTCGTAGCGGTTATCGCCCCTGAACAGGCTGACCGATGGCTCGACGGCCGGATTCCGGTAGAGCTCCTGGGAGAGCCCGCCGGCGGTCTGAATGGATGATGGCGCGGCCGGTTGGCCCGGGACGGCTCCGGCGGCCTGTTTTCCAAGCAGCGGGAGCCCCTTGCCGAATGCGGCCGCGCCCGCAAGCCCGAGTCCCATCCCTTTGAGGAAATCGCGCCGGTTCAGCGGATTCCGATGGGCCATGCTTTGCCTCCTGGACGGGAGTCGCGCCGTCCATCCACCGGCATGATACCGCATCGGCGGGAAGGAATCAATTTTCAAATGGGGCCGACGGTATCCGAAACTGAACCTCGAACCGTGTTGAGGAAAGGAGAAGGAAAGATACGCCAGTGAATACGCGCTTCGCGCGCGTCCCTGAGCATGGGACGCCAGCTTCCCTCAAGTAGAGCCTGCCGTTCAGCCCTCGGGCCGGCTAGGGGGAGAACAGAGGGCCCGTTTTCACTTGCTGGCCAAAATCGAGGCGACTGTCACGGCGCCGGGTTCCGACGCGGACACGGCCGATCGTAGAATTTATCGCAGGAATTTCAGGTCAAAAGGCGATTCCCAGCGCTATTCCGGGCCAGACAAAAAAGCTACTCCCCTTAATCAAGAAATTTACGCCGCCCCGGAACACGAAGCCTCCCGACATGCGGTATTCAAAACCCGGCGTAAGATAGAAGTAGACGCCCGACCCTGTCGCCTCGAACGGGCCCGTATCCACCACGCCCGTGACGTACACGGCGCCGCCCGCGATGCAGGGTGAGATGTTATTTCTCATGAGATAAATCCGGCCTCCGCCGCTCAGGAAAATCACACTTGTGCCGGTTCCCTCCGTGGCCCCGCCGATCATCGAGGCGCCGACCTCGAGCGCGGCCATCTTGCCGAGCATCCTTTGATAAGACAAGGAGTACAGGAGACAGCGTCCGCCCAGCTCGAGGGTGAAGTCGTTCGGTTTCTGAACCCTGGCTTGTGCCAGCAAGTTGGCGGCTGGAAGAAGAAGAATGACAATCAAAGAGAGGACACGTGTGCGACTCATGTTCTTCTCCTGACGTTGGGATTGTTGACCTTAATTCGGAATATAGGGGTGCGTGGTCAGATTGTCAAGGCATTTCGAGGCGGACACGATCCGGG
>Ga0315281_10002368_pt1 | contig 28007 bp, 30 predicted proteins | sample YL17G07_0_MG_FD_204540 | JGI IMG/M metagenome (GOLD analysis project Ga0315281, IMG submission 204540) | Sediment microbial communities from Yellowstone Lake, YNP, Wyoming, USA - YL17G07_0 | ecosystem: Environmental > Aquatic > Freshwater > Lake > Sediment | place: USA: Wyoming | collected...
GGCTTAAGCGGTGGAGCGCAGGGAACCGGCCGAAGGCCGGCGAAGCGACCGGGTGTGATTTCTTTTGGTTACTTTTCTTTGCACAAGCAAAGAAAAGTAACCCGCCCGCGGCGCGGGAGCCGCATCAAAGATTTTCAAGGTGTCGGCGTAGCCGACATCATTCATTCTGGATTCCAGCTTTCGCTGGAATGACGAAAGGTGCGTATCGCCGCAGGCGATTCAACGTAAGATAAAAGCTGGATTCCGGCTTCCGCCGGAATGACGGAAGGTGTGAATCACCGCAGGCGATTCAACAATCACCCCTCTCCCTGGCCCTCTCCCGCAAGGGGAGAGGGGAAACAGAGATTACTCCGCCGGTTTCGGCGGCGGCACCGCCCGCGGAGGCTCGGCCATCGATACGCCGGCCGACAGCACCAGCCGCATGCCTTCCTCCACCGTCAGCCCGGTCGGCTCCAGTTTCGAGCGCGGCAAGTAGACCGTGAAGCCGCCGATGCCGGCGCTCATCGACACGTACACCGCCACGGTGCGGTCATTCCCGACCGCATCCACGGGACCGTAGATCGGTCCGCGGGTCACGAAGCCAATCAGGTGCATGTCGCCGAACGGTACCCACACCACCTGGCCGAAGTCGCCGCGCTCGTTGGTCGCGAAAAAGAAGCGGGTGAAATCCTGCGTGCCGCGAAAGACCGTTTTGACCAGCGGGAGGCGGTTGCATAGCCGTTCAACCGATCCAAACAGCCAGCGTCCGGGTTTGGTGATGGCGAACAAGCCGATAATCAGCATGACCAGTAGCCCCACGACTGCGCCGGTGCCCGGCCAGATATACGCTTCCGGCACCATCGGCCGGACCATCTCGACCAGCATCCGGTCGCCGTAGAACGCCAGCCAGTAAATGACATACAGCGTCACGCCGATCGGCAGCAGGGCATCGATACCGCGGATCAGAATTTTTCCAATGGCCTTCATGCGCATCCCCGATTTAAAAAATATGAAAACGCGCGACGCCTGGCGCCGCGCCGCATTATTATTATTCAGCCTGCCGCGCGCCGCGACCCCTGTCTTTCATAGGTGCCCACCAGTTCCGCCTGTGCCAGCACGTGCCCCTGCATGGCCTGTTCCAGTTGTGATTTGGCCGGTTGCCTGAGATCCGGCAGGGCGGTGTCGAGCGCATAGAGTTTGTGAAAATACCGATGCCGGCCGATCGGCGGGCAGGGGCCGCCGTAGTCGGGGCGGTTCCAGTCGTTAAGGCCGAGCCGCGTGCCGGCCGGGAGCGGTTGGCCTTCCGGCAGGCCGGCGCAGTCCGGCGGCAGGTTATAGACCAGCCAGTGCACCCAAGTCTGGCGCGGGTGGCGCGGGTCGGGGGCATCGGGATCGTCTACGATCAGCACAAAACTCCGGGTACCGGCCGGGGTGCCGCTCCAGGCCAGTGGTGGCGGGGTGTTTTCGCCATTGCAGGTATAACGGGCCGGAATCTCGCCCAGCTGGCGGAAGGTGCTGGAGGACAGGGACAGGGACAGGCTCATGGCGGATACCCTCCTCTGCATGGTTCGATATAGCAATATCCTCCCATCATCGGCCCGGCCCGGCTTTGAGGTGCGTCAAAACGGCCTGCGGGCCGGTTAACCATTATTAAACGTCGGCCGGCAGCGAGCTGGCGCGAAGCGTGACTATAATGAGTGCATCAAGGACAGGCGCCATGGCAGGGTGGTCATGCTGAAAGAAATGCGGGGTAATTCCTACTTGTTCGCCGGGAACGCGGCGTTCATCGAGGAACTGTATGAAACCTGGCTGGAGAGCCCGGAACAGGTTACGCCCGAGTGGCGCGCCTACTTCGACAATTTGCAGCAGCCGGGAGCGACGCGCGATGTCCCGCACACGCGCATTCGCGAGGCGTTCGTGAAGCTCGCGCACGGGCATCACCCGCCGGCGCAACTGCACGCCGCCATGGCCGAGATTGCCGCCGCCGAGCGCAAGCAGGTCAAGGTGCTGCAGTTCATCAATGCGCACCGTTTTCTCGGTATACGCCACGCCGATCTCGATCCGCTCAAGCGTCAGGAGCCGGCGCCGGTGTCGGAGCTCGATCTGGCGCACTATGGGCTGGCGCTTACCGACCTCGACAGCGTGTTCGGCACCGGTTCATTTGCCGGTCCGGCGCAGGCGTCGTTGCGCGACATTATCAGTTCGCTCAAGAAGACCTATTGCGGGTCCATTGGTCTTGAGTACATGCACATCACCGATGTGCCGCAGAAGCGCTGGATCCAGGCGCGCTTCGAGACCATCAATTCCACGCCCACGCTCTCGGCCGAGGAAAAGCGCCATGTGCTCGGGCGCCTGACCGCCGCCGAAACTTTCGAAAAATATCTGCACACCCGCTTCGTCGGACAAAAACGCTTCTCGCTCGAAGGCGGGGAGAGCACCATTGTCGCGCTCGATGTGCTGGTGAGCCACGCCGCGAGTCACGGCGTGCAGGAACTGGTGATCGGCATGGCGCATCGCGGGCGCCTGAATGTGCTGGTGAATGTGCTCGGCAAACCGCCGGTCACCCTGTTCGAGGAGTTTGAAGGCAAGCACAAGAACGGCGATGCCTCGGGCGACGTCAAATACCATCAGGGTTACTCGCGCGATGTGGCGACCGCGCACGGACCAATCCATCTCACCCTTGGCTTTAATCCGTCGCACCTGGAGATCATCAACCCGGTGATCGAGGGCGCGACGCGCGCCCGCCAGCAGCGCCGCGCCGACAAGCAGGGCAAGCTGGCGGTGCCGGTGCTGCTGCACGGCGATTCCGCGTTCGCCGGCCAGGGCGTGGTGATGGAGACGCTCAATCTTTCGCAGACGCGCGGTTACGGCACCGGCGGCACGGTGCACCTGGTCATCAACAACCAGATTGGTTTCACCACCTCCGATCCGCGTGACACGCGCTCGACGCTGTATTGCACGGACGTGGCGAAGATGGTGGACGCGCCGGTGTTCCATGTGAACGGCGATGACCCGGAAGCGGTGCTGCTGGTCACCCAGGCGGCGTTCGATTTCCGCATGACCTTCAGCAAGGACGTGGTGATCGACCTTGTCTGCATCCGGCGCCTCGGCCATAACGAGATGGACGAGCCGCTGGTCACGCAGCCGCTCATGTACAAGAAAATCGCCAAGCATCCGGGTACGCGCAAGCTGTATGCCGATCGTTTGCAGCGCGAGGGCCTGCTTGCCGCCGAGGATGCCGAGCGGATGGTGGCCGAGTACCGCGTGGCCATTGAAGGCGGCGGATCGCTGATCAAGACCATGCCCACCGACTACAAGCGTTCCTACGCGGCGGACTGGCGGCCGTATGTCGGCACGCCCTGGACGCAGCCCGCGGCGACCGGCGTGTCCGTGGACACTATTAAGTATCTCGCCGAACGCCTGACGGCCATCCCGGAGAATTTCAAGCTGCACCCGACGGTGGAAAAGATCATGGCCGCGCGCCGCGAGATGGGACAGGGCAAGCTGGCGCTCGATTGGGGCATGGCCGAGAACCTGGCGTACGCGGCGCTGCTGCATGACGGCTACGGGGTGCGCCTGTCCGGTCAGGATATCGGGCGTGGCACGTTCTTTCACCGGCACGCGGTGCTGCACGACCAGAACCGCGAGCGCTGGGACGAGGGCGTGCACGTGCCATTGCAGCACATCAAGGACGGCCAGCCGAACATCGTGGTTATCGATTCGCTGCTCTCCGAGGAGGCGGTGCTCGGCTTCGAATACGGCTATGCCGCGGCCGAGCCCAACCAACTGGTGTTGTGGGAGGCGCAGTTCGGCGACTTCGCGAACGGCGCGCAGGTGGTGATCGACCAGTTCATCGCCGCGAGCGAGAGCAAGTGGGGCGTGCACGCCGGCCTGGTGATGATGTTGCCGCACGGTTACGAGGGCCAGGGGCCGGAGCATTCCTCGGCGCGCCTCGAGCGCTACCTGCAACTGTGCGCCGAGTACAACCTGCAGGTGTGCGTGCCGTCGCTGCCGGCGCAGATGTTTCATGTGCTGCGCCGCCAGATGATCCGTCCGTACCGCAAGCCGCTCATCATTCTGAGCCCGAAGAGTCTGCTGCGTCACAAGGAATCCGCGTCGCCGCTCGAGGATCTGGTGAGCGGGGTGTTCCGGCCGGTGATCGGCGAGGTGGAGGCGCTGGACGCAAACAAGGTGCAACGCGTCGTGGCATGCAGCGGCAAGGTCTACTTTGATCTGGCAGCGGCGCGGCGCGAACGCAAGATCGGCAACATTGCGATCGTGCGTATCGAGCAGCTCTATCCCTTCCCGCATGAAGACTTCAAGCGCGAGCTCGACCGCTTCCCGAATGCCGGAGAATTGCTGTGGGTCCAGGAAGAACCGAAGAATCAGGGCGCCTGGTACTGGCTGCAGCACTACCTGAGCGACCTGATGCGGCCGGGCCAGACGCTGCGCTCGACCAGCCGCCCGTCCTCGGCCGCGCCGGCCGGCGGCTATCTGGACGTGCACCGTGCCCAGCAGCAGGCGCTGGTGGACGAGGCGCTGAAGCTGGACGCCTGACAGGGGGCGGGACTCCGGAACACCGGTCCGGGAAACCTGCTACATATATATAGAGAATGGAGCTGCACAAGAACGCAGAACGAGGTTCAATGGAAATCCGTATCCCCCCGTTGTCTGAATCGGTATCGACCGCCACCCTGATGGCCTGGCGCAAGAAAGAAGGCGATTTCGTCGAGCGCGACGAGATCCTGATCGAGGTCGAGACCGACAAGGTCGTATTCGAGATCCCGGCCCCGGCCGCGGGCCGCCTGACGCGTATTGTGAAGCCGGAAGGCGCCGCGGTGATCAGCGACGACGTCATTGCCGAACTCGACACCGCCGCCGCGCAGCCGGCCGCCAAAGCGGCGGCCCCGGCCGCGGCCGCCGCACCGAAGCCGGCCGCCGAACCGGCCCTGAGCCCGGCGGCGCGCAAGCTTGCCGCCGAGCAGGGCGTGCAACCGGAAACCGGCAGTGGCCGCGGCGGGCGCGTGACCAAGGCCGATGTGCTGGCCGCGAGCGAAGCCAAACCCAAATCCCCGGCCGCGCCTGCTGCCGATATTTCCTCTCTGACTGAAGGTCGTCCGGAGCAGCGCGCGCCGATGTCGCGCCTGCGCCTGCGCATCGCCGAGCGCCTGCTGGAATCGCAGCGCAGCACCGCGTCGCTCACGACCTTTAACGAGGTCAACATGCAGCCGATCATGGAGATCCGCAACCGCTACAAGGATCGCTTCGAGAAGGAGCATGGCGTGAAGCTCGGCTTCATGTCGTTTTTCGTCAAGGCAGTGGTGGTGGCGCTGAAGAAATACCCGGTGTTGAACGCCTCGATCGACGGCAGTGACATCGTCTACCACGGCTACTACGACATCGGCATCGCCGTGTCGAGCCCGCGCGGACTGGTAGTGCCGGTGGTGCGCGACGCCGACCAGCTGTCGATTGCCGAGATCGAGAAAACCATTTCCGAACTGGCCACACGCGCGCGCGACGGCAAGCTCACGCTCGAGGAGCTCACCGGCGGCACCTTCACCATCACCAACGGCGGGGTATTCGGCTCGATGTTGTCGACGCCCATAATCAATCCGCCGCAGGGCGCCATTCTCGGCATGCACAAGATTCAGGAGCGCCCGATGGCCGAGAACGGTCAAGTGGTGATCCGGCCGATGATGTATCTGGCGATCTCCTACGATCACCGTCTGATCGATGGACGCGACGCCGTGCTGGGGCTGGTGGCCATCAAGGAAGAACTCGAAGACCCGGCGCGCCTGCTGCTGGATGTTTAATTTGAAAATGTTAACCACGGGGCACACGGGGAAAACATATATTTCTCTAATGAATCCCCCCGTGACCCCCGTGGTTGAAAACGGTTGCTGTCATTCTGGCACGTGCTCCAAGGTAACTCATGAGTGAGATCTACGATGTCGCGGTGATCGGCGCCGGTCCGGGTGGTTATGTGGCGGCGATCCGCTGCGCGCAGCTGGGTCTCAAGACGGTGTGTATCGATGCCTGGACCAATGCCGCTGGCAAGCCGGCACTGGGCGGCACCTGTCTGAATGTCGGCTGTATCCCCTCCAAGGCACTGCTCGAAACCTCCGAGCAGTATGCGCATCTCCAGCATGGCCTTGGCGAGCACGGCATTGCAGTCAAGGACGCAAGCCTGGACGTCGGACAGATGCTGGCGCGCAAGAACAAGATCGTGGACAAATCCACCGCCGGCATCGCCTTCCTGTTCCGCAAGAACAAAGTGGATTCGAAAACGGGCACGGGCCGTTTCGTACGCACCGGTGACAACTGCGTTCTGGAAGTGGTGAATGGAAAGGAGCGCGAAGAAATCACGGCGCGTTTCGTGATTATTGCCACCGGCTCGGTACCTGCCTCCCTGCCGCCGTTCCCGGTTGACGGCGAACGTGTTGTGGACAACGCCGGCGCGCTCAGCTTTCAGGAGCCGCCAAAGCGTCTTGGCGTCATCGGCGCGGGTGTGATCGGGCTGGAGTTGGGCAGCGTGTGGCGCCGGCTTGGCAGCGAGGTCACACTGTTCGAGCCGCACCATACCTTTCTGGCCATGGCCGATACCCAGGTCGCGGCTGAGGCGTGGAAACTTCTCACCAAGGCACAGGGCCTTGCCATCAAACTCAACACCAAACCTTTATCCATGCAGGCCGGGAAGGGTGGCATCAGCATTGAGTATCAGGATGCCCAGGGTACCCAGCGCTACGAGTGTGACAAATTGCTGGTAGCTGCCGGGCGCGTGCCCAACACTGCGGACATCAACGCCGAAGCCGTCGGACTCAAGCGCGACGCACGCGGGTTCATTGAGGTGGATGCGCACTGCCGCACTGCGCTGCCGAATGTGTATGCCATCGGCGATTGCGTGCGCGGTCCGATGCTGGCGCACAAGGCCTCGGAAGAAGGTGTCGCCGTGGCTGAGCGTATCGCCGGGCAGCAACCGGAGGTAAACCACGGCACTATTCCGTCGGTCATCTACACCGCGCCCGAGATCGCTTGGGTAGGTCAGACCGAGCAGGCGCTGCAGGCCGCCGGGACGGCCTTTCGCAAAGGGGTGTTCTGGTTCATGGCCAATGGCCGCGCTCAGGCGCTGGGCGAAACCCACGGCTTTGTGAAGGTACTGGCGGACGACCAGACCGACCGGATTCTGGGAGTGCACATGATTGGCCCGCATGTCTCGGAACTGCTTGGGGAGGCAGTGGTGGCCATGGAATTCGCTGCCGCGGCCGAGGATCTGGCGCGCATTTGCCACGCCCACCCGACGCTTTCCGAAGCCCTGCACGAGGCGGCCCTGGCCGCCTTGGGGCGGCCCCTGCACCAGTAAAAGTCCTTTCTTACAGGCTTGTCCGATTCCGGGCGTTGGTATAGCTTTGGTGCACGTTTGCCGCAGAAGAAACCATGCCTTTCTCGCCCGACGACCTCAAAAAACTCGCGACCCTGGTCCCGATTAACGCCCTGAGCGCCGAACACCTGCGCAAGCTGGCTGGCAAGGCTGTGGTCGAGGATTTTCCGGCCGGTCATGTCCTGTTTGCGGAAGACAGCACCGACAGCGACGCGTTCTACGTGCTGACCGGGGAAGTGGTCCTGGTGTCCAAAAAAACCGGTGCCAGCCGCACGGTGAGTGGCGGCAGCGAAGAGGCAAAGTACTCGCTCGCCAACCTCAAGCCGCGCCAGTATTCCGGCAAGACCAAAACGGCGGCGCGTATCCTGCGCGCGGATAGTCAGTTTCTGGACACCCTGCTGACCTGGGATCAGGTCGCCGGTATCGAAGTCACCGAGTTTGATGGCGACGAGAGCGACACCGCCTGGATGCGCCGGTTGCTTGAGAGCAAGGCGCTGCTGCGGTTACCGGCCGCCAACATCCAGCAGTTGTTTACGCGCTTCGAGGAAGTGCCGATCAAGGCCGGGCAGATCATTATCCGCCAGGGCGACAAGGGCGATTATTATTACGTCATCAAACAGGGCCGTTGTCGCGTGGTGCAAAAACCCGGTGAGCAGCAGAAAATGGTGGCGCTGGCCGACCTGGCCGAGGGCGATGGTTTCGGCGAGGAAGCCTTGTTGTCGGACGCGCCGCGCAACGCCACGATTGCGTCGCTGAGCGACGGCGCGCTCATGCGCCTGGCCAAGGCCGATTTCGACAAGCTGCTCAAGGCGCCGCTGCTCGAAGGCGTGACCGACAAGGAAGTGATGGCGCGCGTGCAGGCTGGCGCCGGACTCATCGATGTACGCCTGGAGAGCGAATTTCAGCGCGCCAGCCTCAAGGGCAGCATCAACATTCCGCTGGCCCAGCTGCGCCAGAAGGCCGATCGTCTTGATGCCAGCCGCCAGTATATCGTCTACTGCGATACCGGCCGCCGCAGTGGCGCGGCGGCGTTTCTGCTCTCGGAGCGTGGCTTCCATGTCGCGCTGCTCAAGGATGGCATCCAGGCCCTGCGCAAGGCCAATCCATCCGTGACCTGAGTTAGCCGGGTGCCTAGTGCGGCAAACCGGTCCTGGTTATCCTGGCGGCTGTCGGTTTTGCCTAGCGTTGCGATGCACTGTGTTCGCCAAGGTGCAGAGTGAAGCGTCCCAGACGACGGTCGGAAAAATAATTCTCCAGTGCATAGGTCACGGCCGGAAAGGCGATGTGTTCCCACGGGATTTCGTTTTCGCGGAACAACTGCACTTCGAGGCTTTCTTCCCCGGGCGCGATGTCGAGGCTGCGTAGCCGGCCGCGGTAGATGAGGTAGACCTGGCCGATATGCGGCAGGTTGTAGAGCGTCTGCAGGTCGCCAATCTCGATGGAGGCATTGGCCTCTTCCAGGGCCTCGCGCGCCGCGGCTTGGGCAGAGGTTTCGTGCAGCTCCATGAAGCCCGCCGGCAGTGTCCAGAAGCCGTGGCGTGGTTCGATCGCGCGCCGGCAGAGCAGTATCTGGTCCTCCCATTCAGGGATGCTGCCGACCACCATTTTCGGATTCTGGTAATGGATGGTCTGGCAGGTATCGCAGACGAAGCGCTCGTGCGTATCACCGGCCGGGGTGCGCCGGTTCACGAGCGCGCCGCACTGACTGCAAAATTTCATGACAGGAATCCTGACAGTTTCTTGATCCCACAAACAACAAGGCCACCCGCAGGTGGCCTTGTCGTGGGTAAATCGGTTGCTTACACCATGTCCTTCAGGCCCTTGAGGGGCAGCACCTTGACGACGTTGCGCGCCGGCTTGGCCTTGAACATCACTTCTTCCTTGGTGAACGGGTTGATGCCCTTGCGCGCCGGTTGCGACGGCTTGTGCACCAGCTTGATTTTCATCAGGCCGACGACGTTGAACAGACCGGAGCCTTTCAGGTCGCGCTTGATGAGGGTGGTGAGTTCGTCGAACACGGCGCTCACTTCCTTGCGCTTGAGGCCGGTCTTGTCAGAAATGTGGCCGAGGATTTCGGACTTGGTGCTGGGTTTCTTTGAAGCCTTGCTTTTTGTCGCCATGTGTCGCTCCCAAATGGTGTGGACTGATTTATGAATGTGAATGCAGGTGGTGTTCCGGGCGGCGCTAAACTTAGCATAATTCCCGGGAAAAATAGAAGTCCTGCGCAAGCAATATTTTTTCGCAGGGCACGTCCGGATGAGTAAAGTCGATAAGCGGATTGTTGTAGAGTCGGCCGCTTGACGTTGTGGCTCCTCGCCCTTTACGTCAACATTCGCAGTTAAAAAAATGATACCGCTGAAAGTTTGGCGCGTTGTTCCGCCGGAACGGTGAACAAGAAAGGTCAGCGATACACGCACTTACCCGTCCACAGACGTCGATTGCCTCGCAATAACGTTGCCACTGCGCGAACCAGGTATTGCTAAATGCCGGGCGAAATGCGCCGGCGTCAGCGTGGCACGGGGAAGTCAGCCGGGAGCGGAGTATCGGTGCGGGTCGTATTTAGTGAAAGCAGGCCTGCACATAAATAACCCATAATCAGTGAAAGCAGTCCTGCACAAGAATAACCATTAATAGGCTATAATTCCGCTTTATTTTGCCGCCGCTGGCCCCATTTTTGCCAGAGGCCAAGTTGATGCGGGAGGAGTGTTCATGCCGATTTACGGGTACCAGTGCCAGGCCTGTGGTCACGAATTCGAGCTAATGCAGAAGATGAGCGATCCGGCGCCGGCTGTTTGCCCGTCGTGCGGCAAGCCGGAGGTGCGCAAGCAGTTGTCCGCGGCCGGTTTCCAGCTTAAAGGTTCCGGTTGGTATGCCACGGACTTCAAGGGCGGTGACAAGAAGACTTCCGACAAAAAAGAATCCGACACCAAGTCCAGCGACAAGGGCAGTTCGGATTCCGGGCCGAAGAGTGGTGGTTGCGGCGGCGGTGCCTGCGGTGGTTGCGCGGCGTGAACCTGTTGCCATCCACCCATCAATCCTGAGATTCCACTTCCATGGCTAACCTGCGGCGCTACCTGATTGCCGGCTTGCTGGTCTGGCTGCCGATCGTGGTTACAGTGTTGATCCTCAAGTTTCTGATCGATCTGGTGGACCGCACCCTGCTGCTGCTGCCGGCGATGGTGCAACCTGAAACGCTGATTGGTTTTCGCATTCCGGGCCTCGGCTTCCTGCTGTCCGGCGTGGTGCTGCTGGTGACCGGCATGGTGGTCACCAACCTGCTCGGCAGCAGTATGGTCTCATTGTGGGAGCGCCTGCTGGCGCGCATCCCGTTCGTGCGCGCCATTTATTCCGCCTCCAAGCAGCTCACCGAAACCCTGTTCAGCGGTTCCGGCAAATCGTTCCGCAAGGTGGTCATGGTGCGTTATCCGCACGCCGGAATGTGGACGCTCGCTTTCCTCACTGGCGACGGCATGCCGGAGGCGAATCGCAAGACCGGCCGCGATCTGGTGAACATCTTTGTACCGACCACGCCCAACCCGACCTCAGGTTTTTTTCTCATGGTGCCGCGCGAGGACATGATCGAGCTCGACATGCCGGTGGACGTCGGCATCAAGCTCATTCTTTCAGCCGGTGCCGTGGCACCGGAGAGCAAGCCGGAGTTGCCGGGCCGCTGAGTCCCGGCGTCATAACGCAACAAGCAAAAACACAACAGGAACGCCGGTCATGCGCAGTCATTATTGCGGACAACTCAACCTCGACCATGTCGCACAAACCGTTACGCTGTGCGGCTGGGTAAACCGCCGCCGCGACCACGGTGGCGTCATCTTTATCGATCTGCGCGACCGGCACGGCCTCGCGCAGGTGGTGTTCGCGCCGGACAATGCCGCGGCCTTCGCCGCCGCCGAAGGCGTGCGCAGCGAGTACGTGCTGCGCGTCACCGGCAGCGTGCGCAAGCGCCCGGCCGGCACCGAGAACCCGCATCTGCCGAGCGGCCTGATCGAGATCGCGGCCGACAAAATCGAAGTGCTGAACAAGTCCGAGCCGCTGCCGTTCCAGCTGGACGAGGCCGATCTCGGCGAGACCGTGCGCCTCAAGTATCGCTATCTCGACCTGCGCCGCGAGCACATGCGCCGCAACATTCTGCTGCGCCACAAGCTGGTGCGCACGCTGCGCAACTATCTGGAGGACCAGGAGTTCGTCGAAATCGAGACGCCGGTGCTCACCAAGTCCACGCCCGAGGGCGCGCGCGACTACCTGGTGCCGTCGCGCACCCATCCCGGTCAGTTTTTCGCGCTGCCGCAGTCGCCGCAGCTGTTCAAGCAATTGCTCATGGTGGCCGGTTTCGAGCGCTACTATCAGGTGACGCGCTGCTTCCGCGACGAAGACCTGCGTGCCGACCGCCAGCCGGAATTCACCCAGCTCGACATCGAGACCTCGTTTCTCGACGAAGACAGCATCATGGCGATCATGGAAGACATGCTGCGTGCCGCATTCAAAACGGTGCTGGACGTCGAGCTGCCCAAACCGTTCCCGCGCCTCCCGTACGCCGAGGCCATGCGCCGTTACGGCAGTGACAAACCCGACCTGCGCATCCCGCTCGAACTCGTCGAGATCGGCGACCTGCTGAAGGCTGTCGAGTTCAAGGTGTTCTCCGGCCCGGCCAACTCGCCGAGCGGGCGGGTTGCGGCGCTGCGCCTGCCGAAGGGCGGCGAACTGTCGCGCAAGGAGATCGACGACTACACCGCCTATGTCGCGTTGTACGGCGCCAAGGGTCTGGCCTACATCAAGGTCAACGACGCCGCCAAGGGGCGCGAGGGCCTGCAATCGCCGATACTCAAGTTCCTGCCGGATGAAGCAATCACCGAGATCATGCGCCGCACCGGTGCCGAGAGCGGCGACCTGATTTTCTTCGGCGCCGACAGCGCCAAGGTGGTGAACGATGCCCTCGGCGCCCTGCGCATCAAGCTCGGGCACGACTGCAAGCTGTTGCACAGCGAATGGCAGCCGCTGTGGGTGGTGGACTTCCCGATGTTCGATTACGACGCCGACGCCAAGCGCTTCGTGGCGCTGCACCATCCATTCACCGCGCCCAAGGTTCAAGATGCCGAGACCATCGACCTCGATCCGGCCAATGCCCTGTCGCGCGCCTACGACATGGTGCTGAACGGCTCGGAGATCGGCGGCGGTTCCATCCGCATTCACCGGGAAGAGCTGCAGCAGAAGGTGTTCAGCCTGCTCGGTATCGACGAAGCCGCGCAGCGCGAGAAGTTCGGCTTCCTGCTGGACGCGCTCAAGTTCGGCGCGCCGCCGCACGGCGGCATTGCCTTCGGCATCGATCGTATCAGCGCAATCATGGCCGGCACCGACTCGATCCGCGACGTGATCGCCTTCCCCAAGACCCAGAAGGCCTCCTGCCTGCTGACCGATGCGCCGAGCGTGGTGGACGAGGCGCAGTTGCGCGAGCTGCACATCCGGCTGCGCAAGCCAGTCGAGCCGGCGGCCGGCGAGACCAAGTAACGCTATAAGTTATCGCGGAGACGCCAGGCAACCTGCTGCTCACGTAGCCTCTCGCGTAGGTTGGGTTAAGCCGCCAATCTTTATATCGTCTTATCACCAACTCCCCCTCTCCCGCATCTGCGGGAGAGGGCAAGGGGTGAGGGAACGCGGCGAACCCAACAAAATATTATCTTCCTCTCGCCGATCACGGAGAAAGAAGAAAAAATGCAGGGTGCGCCCCACGTACTGTACCAACGGCCAGTCGTCCTTGGAGGAAGGGGATGATTTCGTGTCGGCACGCGTTATCAACGACCGTTTTCGACCCCATAACAGTCAGCCGCTAATCACGGCGTAGGGGCAAAGACACACCAGCCTTGTTGCCATGTCCTGAGCAGAATATATGGACAGTAGCAAGATCCGGGTCGAGGATGGCCGGACATGCAATCATAATCTGCCCGCATTCGAACATTTCTTGCGGAGCAAACTATGCACAAAACTGTCGAGCCGTCGATTCTGTACTTTGGAACGCCCGTTGCTCTCATCAGTACTCTAAACGAAGATGGGACATACAACCTTGCGCCCATGTCTTCGGCGTTTTGGCTCGGGTGGCGGTGTATGCTCGGATTGGTGGCGTCCTCAAAAACCACCCAGAATATGTTTCGTACGGGCGAGTGTGTCCTGAGTCTGCCGTCCGTGAATGAGGTTGCAGCCGTAAATCGCCTTGCGCTGACGACCGGCTCTAATCCGGTCCCTGAATTCAAGCTGAACAAGGGATACCGGTATGAACCCGACAAGTTCGGACTTGCCGGACTGACGCCTACGGCCTCGAAAACAGTTGCGCCACCACGCGTGCTGGAATGCCCTGTGCAGCTCGAAGCTGTCGTTGAGGCTACTCACCGGCTAGCTGAGGGAGATTCCCTGCAACACGGGTTTATCGTCTCTTTCGAAGTGCGCATTCAGCGCGTGCACCTGGAGGAATCCCTGCTGATAAGTGGAGAATCTAACAGGATCGATCCAGGCAAGTGGCGGCCACTCATTATGAGTTTTCAAAGGTACTTCGGCCTCGGTCCGGAATTGCATGCCTCGACACTGGCGAATATTCCGGAGTCTGTGTATCAAAGCCCAGATATCGCCCGGGCGCGCAACATCAATGGGTAATATTTCGTGCACCATGCCCATGGAAGACCTGCATGTCTGATTACGACCGCATAGCCCAGGCGATTTCCTTCATTACCAATCAGGTAAGTCGGCAACCGACTCTGAATGAAATCGCGGCACACTTGCATCTGAGCCCCTTTCACTTCCAGCGCCTGTTTTGTCGTTGGGCCGGCGTGACGCCGAAAAGGTTCTTACAGGTACTTACGGTGGAAAGGGCCAAGCAGTTACTGGGCGAAGCAAAACCACTGCTTGAAGTTTCTGATTCCCTTGGGTTGAGTAGTGGATCACGTTTGTACGACCATTTCGTTCAATTGGAAGCGGTTACACCCGGTGAATTTAAAATGGGCGGCGCTGGTTTAACCATCGACCATGCCGTGCATGACACGCCCTTTGGAAAAGCATTTATAGCTGCAACCGGTCGAGGCATCTGCAAGATTGCGTTTATGGACTATTCAGAAGTCAAAGAGCAACTGACAGGTTTAACCAAACAGTGGCCACATGCAGCGTTGCGTGAGAACCGCCAACGAATGCGCGCCATTGTTAATGCCATGTTTGGCGAAGAAAAAAATCTGGATCGACCCTTGTCGTTGCATGTTTCCGGGACGAACTATCAGGTTAGTGTATGGAAGGCATTGTTACAGATACCACCAGGAGCAGTGACGAGCTATTCCCGCGTGGCAACGGCAATAGGTCGCCCAAACACTGCGCGTGCTGTGGGTCTTGCAGTAGGTGCAAACCCGGTGGCTTTCCTTATTCCTTGTCACCGCGTCATTCAACAAAGCGGGAAACTCGGCGGGTATCACTGGGGCGAAACCCGGAAACATGCAATCCATGCGTGGGAGACAGCAAGGTATGAATAGTGCTCGCCATATCAAGACGCTCCAGCCATTGTCGCCGTTACCCGGCGCTACTGAGCACGCGCGTCGTCACGAAGACCCGCTTCTGGATGGATGAGGTAGACCGCGTCGGGAACAGTCGGTCGAAGAACGCCGTCTCCGAGAGGCTGTTCTCGGCGGCGATCGCCTGCATCGTGGCATCCGCCAGCCAGCGGTCGAGCGGCACGATCGCCGCCGGGTTGCCCTCGAAAGCGCGGGTGGCGAAGGCATCGATCTGGAACTGACGCAGTTTTCTCTCCACGGTTCGTCGGCCGCCGTTGATTTATTTGTCGTGGCCCAGTCTCGTGACGAAATGGAATCCAAGGTTCTCCATGCCTTCACGCAAATAGAAACGATGCGCGTCCTTGCGCTGCGCACCCGAGTCCAGGTGCAACTGGGCGCAGCCGTTCTGGCGCGCGTGCCTGGTCAGCCAGGCGAGCAGGGCCTTGCCATGACCCCGTGAGCGCGCGGCCTGGTCGGTGACCAGGTCATCCACGTACAGAAACCGTCCCCAGGCGAGGTTTTCTGTAATGCGATACCCGGCGACCGCTATCACTGAGCTGCCTGCGCTCAGATATGCCAGGCGGTAGCTGTCCGCCATTTGCCGCTGCACGCGCGCAATGAATTCCTCGCGCTCCAGATGCGGCCGCAGTTGCGCCATGACCGGGAAGCACTGTTCGATTTCGGCAGGAGTCTCGGCAATGCGGATGGTCGGCACGATTCGATCTCGCGTGAATGAGTTGGTATTGTTCAGGCCGTTTCCCGTTCAATCAATTGCGCGAATCCCTCGCACAGCCGCGCATAGAACGGACCCGGACAACGGCGCAGCGGCCGGCCGTCCACCTCGCGCACCGGAATCAGTTCGGCGCCGGTGCCGGTGAGAAAACATTCCTCGGCCGTGTACAAATCATACGGGCTCAGCGTGGCCTCGCGCCAGCGCAGGCCGGCGCCGGCGGCGGTTTCCAGCACCGCCATGCGGGTGATGCCTTCCAGCGCGCCGTCGGTGGCGGGCGGTATCAGCAACTCGTCATCGCGCACGATGAACACGTTCTCGGCGCTGCCTTCGGCGACGTGCCCGCGCTGATTGAGCAGGATCGCCTCGTCGGCACCGGCGTTGGTTGCCTCGATGCGCGCCAGGATGTGGTTCAGGTAATTGAGCGACTTGATGCGTGGGTCGAGCCCGTCGGGTGCCAGCCGGCGCGTGGCGGCGATGATGACGCGTGCGCCGTGGTCGCGCACAGTTTGCGGAACCACCGCCAGTTCGTCGGCAATAATAATGATGTTGGGCCGTGCGCAGGAGGCCGGATCGAGCCCGAGCCGGCCTTCGCCGCGCGTGACGATCAGGCGCAGGTAACCATTCGGCTTGCCGTAAGCCACGATAGTGGCGGCGACGGCCTGGACCAGGGCGTCACGGTCACAAGGCAGCACAAGGCGGATGGCCGCGGCCGAGCGTTCAAGGCGCGCGAGGTGCGCATCCAGGCGGAAGACCTTGCCGCGGTAGAAACGGATACCCTCGAACACACCGTCGCCGTAGAGCAGCCCATGGTCGAAGACCGAAACATGCGCTTCGTTTGCCGGCACGATACTGCCGTTGATCCAGCACGCGGCTTTCGTCATGGTTGTGTTCCTCGGTCCGCGTGATCGTGGGTCTGTCGCCGGCGCATGCTATTGGCAAAGAAATTACCGTTGACGATGGCGTCGATATCACTACGGCCGATGCCGAGGTCTTGTAACATCCGGCGGTCGAGCGCGGCGAGTGCCTTACGTGCACGGATTCGGGCGAAGTGTGCGGCCAGACCGCGCAGGAGGCGCCCGAGCCAGGCGCTGAACCGGCCGAGACCGATGCCGACTGCTTCGGCACGCAAGGCGCGAGCGCGACGCGCATAGTATTCCGTGTCGATCGCGCCGCTGCGCGTGCGATGCACCGTGGTTGCCATGAATTCCCTGTGATCCATTGTCCTGTCCTCCCATGGTTTGACAGGACTCAGGGTAGGATGGATACTCGAAGCGTTACAGACTCAGAACAATATTATTTGAACCGATACAGTAGTAAGAAGGAGATAACTGTATCGGTTTTGGCCGGTGCGAACTGTATCGGCGTCAGCGAGGAGAAAGGCGATGTTGCCCAAGTCCACGGGTGTGCTCTATGAGCGGGTCGCCCAGCAACTGCGCGAGCAGGTGTTGAGCGGTGTCTATGGCCCGGGCGACCGGGTGCCGTCGGTGCGGCGACTGAGCGAGCACTACGAGGTGAGCATTGCGACCGTGGTCGAGGCCTATCGTCGTCTCGAAGCGCAGGGCGTGATCGAGGCGCGTCCGCAGTCCGGCTACTACGTGCGCGCCCGGCAGTGGCAGGCACCGGTCCAGCCGTCGATTTCCCAGCCGCCGTGTACACCCGTGAACGTGAACGTGAGCGCGCTGGCGATGAAACTGCTCAAGACCTCACGCGACCCGCAGGTGCTGCAACTGGCGGTGGCGGCACCGCATCCGGATTTCCTGCCGGTGCAGGCGTTAAATCGCATTCTCGCGCGCCTGGCGCGCAACGATGACGGCGGTTATTTCGGTTATGACTTTCCGCCCGGCAGCCCGGCATTGCGCGTGCAGATTGCGCGCCGCGCACTCGATGCCGGCATGACGCTTGCGCCAGACGATATCGTTACCACCAGCGGTTGCCAGGAGGCGGTAAGCCTCAGCCTGCGAGCCGTCGCCAGGCCCGGCGACACCATCGCCATTGAATCACCGGCGTTTTACGGCACCCTGCAAACCATCGAGCGGCTCGGCATGAAGGCGCTGGAGATACCCACCTGCCCGCGACGCGGGGTGGCGCTCGATGCACTCAAGCTTGCGCTCGAGCGCTGGAAGATCAAGGCCTGCGTATTTGTGTTGAGCTACAGTAATCCGCTCGGCAGCAGCATGTCGGAAGACAACCGCCGCAAGCTTGTGAAGCTGCTTGCCGAGCACGAGATTCCGCTAATTGAAGACGACATATACGGCGATCTCGGTTTCAGTGCGACGCGTCCCAAGACGGCCAAGGCCTTCGACCGCAAGGGGCTGGTGCTGTTGTGTTCGTCGTTCTCCAAGAGCCTGGCTCCCGGTTATCGCGTCGGCTGGGTTGTCCCGGGGCGCTACCGGGACGAGATCGAGCACCTCAAGTACACCAACACCATGGCCACCGCCACGCTCCCGCAGCTCGCCATCGCCGAATTTCTCGACCACGGCGGCTATGACCGCTATCTGCGCCGGACGCGCGCCCTCTACGCCGCCAGCGCCGAGCGCATGACCCATGCCATCGCGCGTCATTTTCCGGAAGACACAAAGGTGACGCAGCCGGCGGGCGGTTTTGTGCTGTGGGTCGAATTGCCGAAGAAGGTGGATGCGCTCGAATTGCACCGGCGGGCGCTGGCGAAAAAGATCAACATCGCGCCGGGGCCGTTGTTCTCGGCCAAGCAGAAGTACCGGAATTTCATTCGCCTCACCTGCGCCCTGCCCTGGGATGAACGACTGGAGCGGTCGCTGGCGACGCTCGGCCGGCTGGCGGCGGAAATGGCCTGACGGATGTTGCCGTGCCGCTCTCATTGTATGATGCGCGCATGCCGCTATCCTATAAACGCCCCGAGTCGGTGCTGGTCGTGATCTACACCCGTACTGGCAAGGTGCTGCTCCTGCGCAGGGCCGACCACCCGGAGTTCTGGCAATCGGTCACCGGCAGCATGCAGTGGGGCGACGAGCAGCCGGCGGAAACGGCGGCGCGCGAACTGCACGAAGAAACTGGCATTACGGCCGCACCCGCTCAGCTTACCGACTGGAAGGTTCAAAACCGCTATGTGATCTTTCCGCAGTGGCGCTACAAGTACGCGCCCGGGGTCACCGAGAACACCGAGCATTTCTTCTCCCTGGAACTGCCGGACGAACAAGCTGTCACGCTCAGTCCGGACGAGCATTCCGAATACGCCTGGGTGCCGTTTGCCGAGGCGGTTGAGCGTGTGTTCTCCTGGACTAACCGCGATGCGCTGCTGCTGCTGAAACAGCGCGCGGACGCTGTGGCGTAATGCGTTCGATCTGCCGTTGCGCGCACGCGGAACGGATTAAAGCAATGTCGGTATGGCGTCTCACCAGAAAAATAATGATTCCGCGCTGATCTCCCGAAAAAACATGAAACATCCGCTCTACGCAGTTTCTGTGTTGCTGGTGACCGCGGGACTCCTTGCCCTGATATCCGGCTGCGCGACGCAACCTGAGAAACCGGCGCAACGTACACGCGGTGATTATAGCTATACCAAAAGTTATTTGAGCTGGCTCATTCCACGAGAAATGAGCCAGGCAGAAGTTCCGGGCCTCAGTATTGCGCTGGTCGACGATCAGCGTGTGGTGTGGTCGCAGGGCTTTGGATATGCCGATGCGGAACGCAGGATTCCGTCTACCGAACAGACAATCTATGGTATCGGCTCGGTGACCAAACTCTTCACCGCGACCGCCGTGATGCAATTGGTGGAGCAGGGACGCATCGACCTGGACGCACCGCTGACACGTTATGTGTCCGAGTTCTCCATGCGTGCCCGTTTCGCCGATGCCGCGCCGATTACGCCACGCAATCTTTTAACCCACCACTCGGGTCTGCCTGGCGATTACCTGAAAGGAATGTGGACTCTGCATCCCGCTCCGTTTGAGCAGGTGATCCCGCTGCTCAAGCAGGACTACACCTCGTATCCACCCAACCTGGTGTATTCCTATACGAGCCTCGGCTACTCATTGCTCGGCCGGGTCATCGAAAAAGCGAGTGGGCAGGATTACGTCTCCTACATGAATGCCGCCGTGTTGGCGCCTTTGGGCATGACCCATTCTGCCTTTGTGATCGATCCCGAGCGCGAACCAATACTGGCCGTTGGCTATCGCCAGGGCAAGCCCGGTGCCGAGCGCTATTTTCTGCGCGATGTGCCAGCGGGTGCGTTGTTTTCCAGTGCGGCGGACATGAGTCGTTTTATCCAGGTGTTGTTGGCCGACGGGCAGACCGGCACGCAGGCGCTGGTGCGTCCCGAGTCGCTGCGCGAGATGTGGCGCGCGCAGAATAGCGATGTGCCCCTGGATATGGATCACCGCGTCGGGCTGGGCTGGATGCTTGGCCAAACGGAACTGGACTACGCCGGGCCGGTGGTGCACCACAACGGCGGCACGCTGGGTGCCGCCAGTGAACTGATGCTGTTGCCGCAGCACAAGCTCGGCGTCATCGTGCTGGCCAACTCAGCGGCCGGTTCAGCCGCGCTCGGCCGCATCGCGGTGCAGGCTTTGAAGCTCGCGCTGGAAGCGAAAACCGGTATCCAGGAGCCCGTCGCGCCCAAGCCCGTCGACCGGGTGCCGGTCACCGCATCTTCCGACGAACTGGCGAAACTGGCGGGAAATTATGCGAGCAACTTTGGTGTCGTGATTCCAGTGGTGAGCAAGGGAACCTATCTGCAGACCGAGTTTCAGGGGAAGACGTTTGCGCTGTTGCCGCAGGCGAACGCGACCTTCGGTGTGCAATACCGCCTGTTCAGCTGGTTGCCAATCGATATTCCGGCGCTGCGGCGTGTCGCATTGTCATCGCAGCACATCTCCGGGCGTGATGTGATCGCTGTCCATTTCGAGGGCAAGCGTTTTCTGGCCGGCGTGCAGGTTGCTCCGCATCCAGTGCCGCAAGCCTGGTTGCAGCGTGTCGGGCGCTACACGATCGCCAATCGGGGCGAGGATGGTACGCTGATAGAGGATTTGGAGCTGGCCTACGAGCACGGCGTGCTCGTGCTGAAATACACGTTGCCGGAAGCGCCTGGGTTTGCACCAAGCGTGGCGCTGATGCCCATCGATGATCATGAAGCGATCAGCCAGGGGCTGGGACGTTTTATGGGCGAAACATTCCGCGTGATTACCGTACAGGGGGAAGAGCGCCTGCTGTATTCCGGTTACGAGCTGCGGCGTGTGACCGCGGCGAAGCACGATTAACATGTCCAACCACCGCCCCGAGTCCGAGTGCGTGGTGCTGGTGAACGGCCTGTGGCTGGGCGACCCGGCGCTGTGGCTGCTGGCGCGGCGTCTGCGGCGTGCCGGCTTCCAGACCTTCCGTTTCTCTTATCCGAGCGTACGCCAGGACCTGCAAGCGAACGCCGCGCGGCTGCATGAGTTTCTGGTCCGGGTTCCGGGTGAGACGGTGCATCTGGTCGGCTACAGTCTCGGCGGCCTGGTGATCCGCGCGCTGTTCCGGTTCCATCCCGGCCAGCGTCCCGGGCGCGTGCTATTGCTCGGTTCGCCGCAGCAGGGCAGCCGCGCCGCAGTGGCGCTCTCCGCCTTTGGGTTCGGCCGGCGCCTTATCGGACGCTCGCTCGCCGACCTCAATGCCGGCACCCCGCAAGCCTGGGACTGGCCGGCGCGCGAGATCGGCGCGATCGCCGGCAGCCTGTCGCTCGGCCTCGGGCGATTCGTCAGCCGCTTGTCCGGGCCGAATGACGGCACGGTGCTGGTGGCCGAGGCCATACCCGCCGCGGCGCATGACAGGCTGGTGCTGCATGTCTCGCACGCCGGACTGTTGTTCATGCCGGTCGTGGCGCGGCAGGTGGCCGCGTTCCTGCGCAGCGGGCGGTTTGCGCGCTAGTCCGGTTTGGGCCATACGGCACGCGAGCCAGACGCCGTGATTGGCGCGGTGGACTTTGCTACACTGACACGCGAATGTCTGTGCGCAGGCCTGCCGGGGCAGGCTGCCATTCAGCACGAGGTTTCGCATGGCCGGTCACAGCAAATGGGCCAACATCCGCGCCCGCAAAAGCGTGCAGGACGCGCGCCGCGGCAAGCTGTTCACCAAGAGCATACGTGAAATCGCGGTCGCCGCGCGCACCGGCGGCGGCGATCCGGCGCACAACCCGCGTTTGCGCGTCGCGATCGACAAGGCGCTGAACGTCAACATGACGCGCGACACCGTCGAGCGCGCCATCCAGCGTGGCACCGGTGAGATCGAAGGCGCGCACTACGAAGAAATTCGTTACGAAGGTTACGGCCCGGGCGGCGTGGCGGTGATGGTCGATTGCCAGACCGACAACCACACGCGCACCGTTGGCGATGTGCGTCACGCATTCGCCAAGAACGGCGGACATCTCGGCACCGACGGTTCGGTGGCGTACCTGTTCAAGCGACTCGGCGTGCTCCACTATGCACCGGGTACGAATGAAGACAAGGTGATGGCGGCGGCGCTCGAGGCCGGGGCCGATGACGTGCTGACCGGCGACGACGGCCACATCGAGGTGCTGACGGCACCCGAAAGCTTTCCCGCCGTGGTCGACGCCATGACCCGGGCCGGTCTCAAACCCGAGCACGCCGAGATCACGCAGCGCCCCGCGATTGACGTGCAGCTGGCCGGTGAGGACGCCGAGAAGGTGTGGAAACTGATCGAGACGCTGGAAGAACTGGATGATGTGCAGCATGTATACAGCAACGCGCACTTCCCCGACGAGCTCATGCAGCAACATGCTGGTTGATTTCTGTTCCCGCTCGGCAAGCGCAAGATGAGAGCCTGATTCAATATGATTATTCGCCGCAAAGACGCAAAGGCGCAGAGGGAGTCCGGGAAAATCAAACACAAAGTTTCTTTGCGTCTTTGCGTCTTTGCGGCAGGAGTCAATAAACCAGGGCTTCCTGACTGATGCGCATTCTCGGCGCCCCTCGCCCCACTCCTCTCCCGCAAGCGGGCGAGGGGGAGTTGGTTCGCTGATGCGGATTTTAGGAATTGACCCCGGCTCGCGCCTGACCGGCTTCGGTGTGGTCCACGTCCTGTCCTCCGGCAAGATCAGTTATGTGGCGAGCGGCGTGGTGCGCGTGCCGGCCATCGCACTCGCCGAGCGTCTCAAGATCATTTACGAAGGCGTCGCGGAAGTGATTGCCGAATACCGGCCGGAGATCATGGCGGTCGAGAAGGTGTTCATGGCGCGCAATGCCGATTCGGCCCTCAAGCTCGGCCAGGCGCGTGCCGCCGCCATACTCGCGGGCGCGAACCGCGAGCTGCCGGTGAGCGAGTACACCGCGCTCCAGATCAAGCAGGCGCTGGTCGGCAAGGGCCATGCACAAAAGGAACAGGTGAAGCACATGGTCAAGGCGCTGCTCGCGCTCTCTGGTAATCCGCAGGCCGATGCCGCCGATGCGCTGGCCTGCGCCATTTGCCATGCCCACCACGCGCAGAGCGCGCGCTCAAGACGCACGCTCAGCCCGCGCTGGCGCAGTCGCCGCGTGTTGAGGGTTTCGCCGTGATCGGCCGCCTCACCGGAGTGCTCGCGCGCAAGGAGCCGCCATCGCTGCTGCTGGATGTGAACGGCGTGGGTTATGAGCTGGATGCGCCCATGTCCACGTTCTACGATCTTCCGTCGGTTGGCGACCGGGTCACGCTGTACACGCATCTGGTGGTGCGCGAGGACGCGCACCTGCTGTACGGCTTCTCGCGCGAGTCGCAGCGCCAGTTGTTCCGAAATCTGCTCAAGGTGAACGGCGTCGGGCCGCGCGTGGCGCTGGCCGTGCTGTCCGGGCTCACCGAGCAGGAGCTGATCACCTGCCTGGCGCACGAAGACATCGCGCGCCTCATCAAGGTGCCGGGCATCGGCCGCAAGACCGCCGAGCGTCTGGTGATCGAACTGCGCGACAAGGTGGATCTGGCCGGCGCGCCTGCCGCGGGCGCCGCCCGTCCGGTGAGTGTACCGGCTGATCCGGTGCAGGAAGCGATCAGCGCCTTGATTGCGTTAGGCTACAAGCCGGTGGAGGCGAGTCGGGCGGTGAGTCTGGTGCCGCAGGATGGCGCCAGAAGCGAGGATATTATCCGCGCCGCGCTCAAGGGATTGGCGGGGATAAAGTAGTGGAACCCTCTCCCCATCCCTCTCCCGCTGGTGCGGGAGAGGGGGAGCAGGACAACAGGGAGGAACCCTCTCCCAGGCCTCTCCCGCTTGCGCGGGAGAGGGGATTAGGACAACAAATGAGGAAGCCCTCTCCCAGGCCTCTCCCGCTGTCGCGGGAGAGGGGATTAAGACAGAATCCTTCTTATGATTGAAACCGACCGCTTGGTATCCGGTAAACCGGCCGCTGCGCCCGATGAGGCCAGTGTCGAGCAGCGCCTGCGTCCGGCGCGTCTGGCCGATTACGTCGGTCAGAAGCCGGTGCGCGAACAGATGGAGATTTTCATCTCCGCGGCGCGCCAGCGCGCGGAGGCGCTCGACCACGTGTTGCTGTTCGGTCCGCCCGGGCTCGGCAAGACCACGCTCGCGCACATCATCGCCAACGAAATGGGCGCCACCCTGCGCCAGACCTCGGGCCCGGTGCTGGAGCGTGCCGGCGATCTGGCCGCATTGCTCACCAATTTGCAGCCCAACGATGTTCTCTTTATTGACGAGATTCATCGTCTCAGCCCGGTGGTGGAGGAAATTCTCTATCCGGCACTGGAGGACTATCAGATCGATATTCTCATCGGCGAGGGACCGGCGGCGCGCTCCATCAAGCTCGACCTGCCGCCGTTCACGCTGATCGGTGCCACTACCCGCGCCGGGCTGCTCACCTCGCCGCTGCGCGACCGCTTCGGCATTGTGCAGCGTCTCGAGTTCTACACCGCCGAAGACCTGACGCGCATCGTGCGCCGCTCGGCCGGTATTCTTGCGGTCGAAGCCGAGGAAGAGGGCATCGGCGCGATTGCACGGCGCGCGCGCGGCACACCGCGCATCGCCAATCGCCTGCTGCGCCGCGCACGCGACTTTGCCGAGGTGAAAGGCAAGGGCGTGCTCACCGGCCGGATCGCCGAGCAGGCGCTGGTCATGCTGAGCGTGGACAACGAGGGTTTCGACGCGCTCGACCGGCGGCTGCTCACGGTGCTCATCGAGCGCTTTGACGGCGGGCCGGTGGGCGTGGATTCGCTGGCCGCCGCTATTGGCGAGGAGCGCGGCACGATTGAAGACGTGATCGAACCGTTCCTGATCCAGCAGGGATTCCTGGCGCGCACGCCGCGCGGCCGCGTCGCCACGCGCCGCAGCTGGCAGCATCTCGGCCTCACGCCGCCAGCGTCCGCCGAGCCGCAGCGCGGGATGTTTGACGAGGGATAGACACTTCATTACATAACATGGAAGTTAAGATGATTAACCACGGGGGACACGGGGAATTGGTGGATTGTGATGAGGGCCTGGTCGACCGGGTCCTGACAGCAGCCACCGAAGTGCATGATGAACTCGGGCCAGGATTGCTCGAATCGGTGTACGAGCAGGCCCTGGTGCTGGAATTGACAGACGCGGGGATTACGGCAAAGCGTCAGATAGAAGTGCCGGTACATTACCATGGACGGAGCTTAGGCGCCGGCTTTCGTGCGGACATTATTGTGGAGGACAGGTTGTTGCTGGAGATAAAGTCGGTGGACCAGTTCAATCCTGTTCACCTGGCTCAAGTCATTACCTATCTCAAACTACTTGGGTTCAAGCGCGGTTATCTCTTGAACTTCAACAAACGATGGATGAAAGAAGGTATAAAGCGTGTCTCCATATAGCTTTCCCCGTGTCCCCCGTGGTTAAAATCGGACCTTAAGCGTGAGTACAATCTTCTCCATTCCGATTCGCGTGTATTACGAGGACACCGATACCGGTGGCGTGGTGTATCACTCCAACTATCTCAACTTCATGGAGCGCGCCCGCACCGAATGGCTGCGCGCTCTCGGTTTCGAACAGGATGAACTCCTGCGCGAGTATGGAGTCCTATTCGCGGTGAGCGCGGTGAGCGTGGCGTTTCATAAGCCGGCGCGCTTCAACGAACTGCTGGCGGTAACCGTGGCGCTCGATCGGCGCGGGGCCGCAAGCCTGACCCTGAAGCAGGAGGTATGGCGCGGCGACGAACTGCTGGCGAGCGGCGAGGTGCGCATCGCCTGCCTCGACGCGCAGCGTTTTGTGCCGGTGGCGATACCGGCGCGTGTCGCCGACAGTGTGCAGGTCACCTATGGCGCGGCAGCAGCATCCGCCGCGCGCGGCAAATAACAAGGAGCGACTGTGAATCTGACCACAAGTAACGAAGGGATGGCGCTGATCAGCATCCTGACCCATGCGAGCCTGGTGGTGCAGCTGGTGATGCTGCTGCTGCTCGCCGCTTCGCTCATTTCCTGGACCATGATTTTCCGCAAGTGGTCGACGTTCAAAACCGCGACGGCCGCCGCCACCCGCTTTGAAGGCCGCTTCTGGTCCGGCAGCAACATCAACCAGATGTTCAAGGAACTGTCGCAGGATGAAGAACAGCTGTCCGGTATGGACAGCGTGTTCGTGGCCGGTTTCAAGGAATTCGCGCGCCTCGAGAAACAGAAGAATATCCAGCCGATGGAAATCCTCGAAGGCGTGCAGCGCGCCATGCGCGTTGCGCTCACGCGCGAGATCGAGTATCTCGAAACCCATCTGTCGTTTCTGGCCACGGTCGGTTCGATCAGCCCCTATGTCGGACTGTTCGGCACGGTCTGGGGCATCATGAATTCGTTTCACGCATTGAGCGCGGTGCAGCAGGCGACCATCGCGAGCGTGGCGCCCGGCATCGCCGAGGCGCTGATCGCCACCGCCATGGGCCTGTTTGCAGCGATCCCGGCGGTCATTGCCTACAACCGCTATTCGCACGACGCCGAGCGGCTGTTTACGCGCTACGAGATTTTCATGGAGGAATTCGCCAGCATCCTCCAGCGCCAGGCATTCCTGAGCAAGGCCTGAGATGCAACACAGCGTCCGCCATCGCCGCAAGCCCATGGCCGAGATCAACGTCGTGCCGTATATCGACGTGATGCTGGTGCTGCTGGTGATTTTCATGGTGACCGCGCCGCTGCTCACGCCCGGCGTGAAGGTCGACCTGCCGCAGGCCGCCGCGTCGGCCGTCGACAACCCGGACCGTGAAACCCTGGTGGTCACGGTGGACCGCAAGGGCAAGCTGTTTCTGGACGAACGCGAGATCGGCGCCGAGGCGCTGCAGGCCAAGGTGGCAGCGATCCTGCGTGTGCGTCCGAAGACGCCGGTGCTGATCCGTGGCGACCGGCAGGCGGCATATAATGATGTCGTGCAGACCATGGTATTGTTGCAGGCGGCCGGTGCCCCGAGCGTTGGTCTTGTGACCCAGTCTCCGGACAGCCGGCCGACTGGTAAAAGATAGGGAAGGCACGCCTGCACAAAAATAGCCGTATGAGTGACATGCTGTCCGGAAACGCGCGCAGATTGCCCAGCGGCCGCAAGGCCATCGTGTATGCCGTGCTCGTGCACCTCGCGCTGATTGCGCTGGTGGTGGTTGGATTCCGCTGGCAGGCGAAGCCGCCTGCCGCCCCCGCCAAGGTGGTGCAGGCGCAGGCGGTGAACGACGCCGAAACGCAAAAGGAGATCGAACGCCGTAAAAAGCAGGAACGCGAGCGCGATCTGCAGGAAGCCAAGAAGAAGCGCGAACTACAGGATCGCGAGCGCCAGGCGGCTGAGGACAAGCGCCGTCAGGAGCAGGCAAAGATTTCAGAACAGAAGCACAAGGACGAAGCCAAGCGCAAGGCCGCGGAGGCCGAGAAGAAACGCAAGACCGAGGTGCAGCAGTCCGAAGCAAAGAAAAAGAAGGATGCCGAGGAACGGCGCAAATCCGCCGAATCCAGTCTCAAGGAACAGCTGGTGCGCGAGGAAAAGGAGCGCACCGAGGCCAAGGCCAAAGCCGAGCAGGCGGCGCGTGCACAGAGCGAACTGGCGCGCGTCGAGGGCCTGATCCGCCAGAAGGTCGAGCGCAACTGGGTGCGGCCGGCGGGCTGGACCAAAGGCATGGAATGCGTGGTGCGTGTACGCCTCGCGCCGACCGGCGAAGTGATTACAGCGACGGTCGCGCGCCCGAGCGGCAGTCCGGCATTTGATCGGTCGGTGGAAAACGCGGTATACAAGGCGTCGCCCCTGCCGCTGCCCGAGGACAAGGGTTTGTTTGAACATTTTCGCGAGCTGGAATTGCGGTTCCGTCCGGAGGGACAGGCGTGAAGTCGGTGCAGCAATTGATACTGAAAGCCATGCTGGCCGCAATCCTGGCGGGCCACGCCTCGCTGGCGTCCGCGATTCTTACGATTGAGATCACCCAGGGTGTGGACGGCGGCTTGCCGGTCGCGATCGTGC
>Ga0315281_10002369_pt1 | contig 27990 bp, 23 predicted proteins | sample YL17G07_0_MG_FD_204540 | JGI IMG/M metagenome (GOLD analysis project Ga0315281, IMG submission 204540) | Sediment microbial communities from Yellowstone Lake, YNP, Wyoming, USA - YL17G07_0 | ecosystem: Environmental > Aquatic > Freshwater > Lake > Sediment | place: USA: Wyoming | collected...
CAAAAGAGCAAAGGGTCGTGCTATATGGCGTGAGATGGAGGACAAGGGCATTATTGTCAGGTCTGCAGGTCGGGAAACTCTCGCAGAAGAGATGTCTGAAGCATACAAGGATGTATCTAATGTTGTGGATGTAGTTCAAAATGCAGGAATCTCAAGGAAGGTTGTGAGACTCAGGCCAATCGGCGTGATAAAAGGATAATAGTGAAGATTCGATCAAAAAATATAGAAACTTATAAGTATATAAATTAAAATTATTAGACAGGATGGATAATCTATGGTACTTTCCTTGAAATTCTGAAAAAGGAGGCGTTATGAGAAAATCTTTAATGAGGAAAACCTTTATGGTACGTATCAGTAAATCAGTGAATGTCTTACTCATAGTATTGGCTGCTCTATGCATCTTATGCATGACGCAGAAAGATGTATCTGCTACTGAACAAGGCTTGGGTGCTTATCAAAATGGTGCAGAGTGTTTTATGGCAGGTGCTGTTCCTCCTCCCGGGACATATTTTCTGAATTACTTTCTTTTCTACACTGCTGATGAATTCAAAATCAAGGATGGTCCTGATTTCCCACGTTTCGATGCAAAAGTTACCGCAGATGTACTACGCCTGATCCACGTCACCAAGTATCAGATATTAGGCGGTTTTTGGGGTATGCATGTATTTCTCCCTTTTGCAAACGTTGATCTCAAAACCCCAGGTGGTGACGATAGTAAGTTTGGTATCGGGGATATTATTGTTGATCCTTTTATTCTTTCATGGCATAGCAAGAACTGGCATTTTGCAACAGGGGTTGATATCTACATCCCGACCGGTGCATATGATGTGGATGACATGGCAAACGTTGGACTGAATCATTGGACATTTGAACCTATCGCTGCATTCACGTACGTAAGTGACAGTGGATTCGAGGTGTCAAGCAAGTTTATGTATGACTTCAATACAGAAAATAATGATACTGATTACAAATCAGGGCAGGAATTCCACTTTGATTATTTAGTGGGTTACAATTTCAAACCATGGGGCATAGGGTTAAGCGGGTATTACTATAAACAGATTACCGATGATAAACAGAGCGGAGAAAAAGCCCAGCCGGACGGCTTTAAAGGCCAGGTCTTTGCAATGGGTCCATCAGTCAAATACGACTATAAGAATATGACTTTTAATCTCAAATATCAGAGGGAGATGGCTGTTGAAAACAAGCCAGAGGGTGATAAGTTCTGGTTTAAGTTTGTTTATGCATTTTAAAAATTTCTAAAGGCTGTTCAATAACCAACATAGTTCTTGGGGTCATTGACCCAAAAATAAAGTTATGTTTTTCCGTCATTCCGCACTTGATGCGGAATCCAGGATTTTCAACGACTCTGGATACCTGCTTTTGCAGGTATGACGTTTTCGTGCTCCTTTGTGAGCCAAAGGCTCATGTCGATTCCTGCGAAAGCAGGAATCCAGAAAGGTAGCAACGTATTGAAAAACAAGTGGATTCCCGCTTCTGCGGGAATGACAGAATTGCGTGGTTCTACTTATTTCTTATTTTAAAATCAAATACTCAACAATAGCCCCGCAGAAAACTATAATACAAGCCGGTATCATCATTTTATAGATTCCCCATAAATCGGCTTTAAAATATTCTCTTGTGAGGATAAGGCAAATATGTAGTGGTGACAGGAGGACGCCTAAAAACCCAGAAGCAAATGCAAATGATATTGAACTTATAGACGTATTGCCGGCAATGCTTAGTATCAAAGGGAATGCACTTCCTACAAACCCTACTGTTAGGCCTGTAAGCAAACCTGTAACAAATGGGAGGAGGAAAAGAATTGGAAAGGCGGGAACCCCCTCTTTAATAAAAAACTGGCTCAGGTTTTTGACTGCTCCTGAATTCTCCATAGCCTCTTTAAAAATCATAACACCGAGTATCAATATGATTACGTCAATAGAAAAACCATGTTTGACCGCCGTAAGGATGGATTTCAGATTGTATCTATAGAATAGAAGCAGAAAGATAACAACACCAATCAATGCATAATGCAGTTCTATATGAAAGATGACTACAAGCAGAAGAACAGTGACTATCGGAACGAAACTCCATAAACCTTTTTTTGAAAGCCTCTTTTCTGTCTTTACTATTCCTTTAATATCATGCATGGCAAATATAAATCCGGTTATCACTACGAGGGCTGCATATGCGAGATTAACGATAATAAGGTTATGAAGTTCTATCTTCGATATAGCAGATGCAAGCAGGATTCCAGGGTACAGTGGTAATATGCATTCCCATGGATGTCTGAACCAATAGTTAATAAACCCCTTTTCTTCTGGGCTCATCTTTATGTCACTGGTCGTCTCGGCTACCATAGGGGCTGAAAAATAAGCACCTCCGACCGATGGGATAAGACCTATCAGGAGAGGCATCGATATTGTAACTATCTTTCTGTTTTTAAAAATCGCCTTTACAGCACTCATCATCTGTGTAAGGACTGCATGTTCCCTCAGTATCATCTCAAAGATTCTGATAAAGGATAAGGCAAGGATTAATTTGATGGTCACGTTGTTGAGGACAGCTCCTTTCAGTGTTTCCTGTATTGAAACGAAAGGCATTTGATATAGGAGGAACAACACAGTAGCGGCTATTAGCATTACAAGGCCGATATTCAGCTTTCTTCTCAGTAAAAATAATATCAGTGCGAAGATAAGCGAGATTTTTAATAAATCGGCCATTCAACATTTTAGCACATGTACTCTTTACACTGTCATTGCGAGGGATGTAGTCCCGAAGCAATCTCAAAACGAGATTCCTCGAGGAGTTTACCCTGAGGCAAAAGACGAGATTCTTCGCTTCGTTCAGATGACAAATGCTGAAGGGCTCGGAATGACAGCAATAGTAAAGCTTTTAATCTGAAACAAATAATCTACACATCTGTTGTAAAAAGGGTACAAATTACGTTAGAGAGGAACTCAATATTAGGTGAAATAGCAGTTTAAGCCTAAAGTCTATTTTTCGTAATAAATTCAATATATTTTATGAGCATTAAAAGACTCCTAATCACCTTTTATAAAAATCTGGCCCTTTTTTTGCTTTATTATTTGCTTAATTAGATTTATAACCTTGACAAAATTGTTTAAGGATGATATAAATTTGGCAGAATAAATTCCTTGACAAAGTTGTTTTAGTAATGATATAAATTTGGCAGGTTTGTTTTGGCAAAAAAGGAGAAGAAGAGTATTTGAAATAGTGTTTTAGATGTCAAAAGTCCTTCGTTGGAGGCTGAGACCTTTTGAATGGGAGGTGATGGAAAAGAATCTAAGTAAAAAGGAGAAAATAAAAGTTGCAGAACCGCCATCGGCGGATTGAAAAATTGCAGTTAGCAGTTAGTAATTAAAATGGGCTACATATGAGGAATTAACTGTTGACAGCTAATCAAAAAAAGGAGGTTTAGCAAGTGAGAAAATTTTTGGCTTTAGTTTTAGGCGTGCTTTTTATATTAAGTCTTACAGCTATTGCCTTTGCCGAGGATAAGACTGAAGTTACACTGGGAGGTAAGATTTTGGCGAGAGGTTGGTACTTAAGTAACGTATCTTCTTCTTTACCTCAGAAAGCAGTTGCTGATACTTTTTATTCTACAAATGTAAATCTCATGGTCGATGCAAAGGTAACTGATAATGTCCGTGGATTTATAGAGATCGAGTCAGCTTCAGGGGAAAATCGTGATAGTGGACTCTATATATGGGGCGACACTGATTATGATAATAAACCAAACGCAGAACTGCGCTACAGACAAGCCTGGATCCAGTATACCGGTGCAGGTTTAGGCGTGCCGGCAGGCATAAAGGTTGGACATATGCTCTATTCACTCGGACAAGAGAAGTTCCTCAATTTCAAAAGGTTCGGGAGTGACGGAATCCTTGTATGGATTGATCCAACAAAAGAAGCTCATATAGCTCTTAGCACATGGAAACTCAATGAAGGCGTAAAGAATACGTTTGATGACACGGATGCCTATATCGCTGATTTTGGTTACATGTGGGACAAAGACAACACAGTAGGGGCAAATTATACATATGTCCGCGATCAAAGAGAAGATATGGATTTCCATAACGTTGGCGTTAATGCAGATGGTAAGATTTCAGCTGTTAGCTATGGAGCAGAGGTTGACTTCCAGTTTGGAAATACAAAAGAAACTGGCACAAAGACGGACTATAGGGGCTACGGAATATTTGCAAAACTGGGCTATATGATTGACCCGATCAATGTGAGGGCATCCTTTGCATACGGTAGTGGTGATACTACCAACACTGACAATAAGGATAAGGAATTTGTGACATTAGAGGGGCCTGACTATGGTTATACTGCAAGACTTATACACTACACCCAGATCTATGAGCGTGTCTTAAGTACAGCAGCTTTGCAGGCAGATAATACCAGGAACACAGGCATTGCCAACACCACATATTACAACCTCGGCATTGATGTAAACCCCGTGAAGGACCTGAGTCTCTCACTTGACGGCTTCTACCTCCAGGCAACAAAGACAAAATCTGGCGTGGGTGATTACATTGGAACTGAACTCGATTTTCAAGGCACATACAAGCTCGCAAAGAACCTCAACTATATTGTACAGGCAGGTTATTTCTGGCAGGGAGACTTCTATAAAGATATGGGATACGTGACAAGTAAGGATAAGGATGTCTTGATGGCTGTTCACGGCCTCCAGCTCACATTCTAAATATAGAGAATTTACATTTAAGATCTGATAATTGAAGAAGGGCGGCTCGAATGAGCCGCCCTTCTTATTGTTTTTATAGAGCCTTTTCTGCTAAATTAAACATTAATTTTTTAACAATTTTTCTTTATTCTTTCATACAATTTTTCTTATATCATGATGTACAGAAAGATCCTGAGCACATTTAAGAAGAAAAAGATACTTGTCATTGGGGATTTGATACTCGACCGCTATATTTGGGGAAAAGTAAACAGGATATCTCCAGAGGCACCTGTCCCGGTTGTTGAGGTGACGGATGAAAATTTTCTCCTTGGAGGTGCTGCAAATGTCGCAAACAATATCGTAAGCCTCGGAGGTCATGCAACAATAGTTGGGGTTGCGGGTCATGACAGGGGTGGAGAATTTCTCAGAAAAATGCTGAAGGAAAGAGATATACACCACGAAGGTGTCCTGTGGAGTTCAAGACCCACAACGGTCAAAACCCGGGTAATTGCGCATAGCCAACAGGTGGTGAGGTTTGACAGGGAAGACAGAGACAAGGTTGATGGAAAGGTTCTCAAAAGTCTCCTCACTTTCATACGCAGCGCGCTGTTAGAACATGATGCAGTGATCATATCTGATTACAGGAAAGGAGTTGTCTCATCCGAACTTTTAAAAGAGATTCTTAAGCATTCGAGGCCAAAAAATATCTTTGTCTCTGTTGATCCAAAGATAGGCCATTTTCACTGTTATAAAAATGTTTCACTTATTACTCCTAATGTTATGGAGGCATCTATTGCATCGGGCATAGAAATTAAGGATGAGAACTCTCTTATTAACGCTGGAAGGGCTCTTTTAAGAAAAATATCATGCGATGCAGTACTGATTACCCGTGGAGAATACGGTGTGAGCCTTTTTGAGAAAGACAAAGTGCTGCATATCCCAACTGTGGCAAGGAATGTGTATGATGTCACCGGGGCAGGAGACACTGTGATAGCAACGTTTACCATCTCATTCACATCAGGTGCAACTATGCAGGAGTCAGCGGTCATTGCAAATCATGCAGCAGGCATCGTTGTTGGTGAAGTTGGCACAGCAGTCGTAACCCTGGATCAACTGCGTAAATCACTCAGTGTAAACAGTGGATTGAACATCAGGGAATCTTTTTATCCCTGATATTTCAAGTGAAACTATTTACATGGCAAGAGCTGTAGCACTCTTATCAGGAGGTCTTGACAGTACACTCGCAATCCTTGCAGTCCTCAGGCAGGGAGTTGAGGTTAATGCAATAAGATTTGTGACACCTTTTGACTGCGATGTATCTGACAGTTCGTCTGATTTAAATGACCCTTTCCGTGCTGCTCGGAAATTCGGCTTCCATATTGAAATCAACCATCTTGGTAATAAGTTTCTTGAGATTGTAAGAAACCCTCCCCACGGTTATGGGAAAAATATGAATCCATGCATCGATTGCAGAATTATTATGCTCAAAGAGGCTAAGGTGTATATGGATAAGATAGGGGCAGACTTCATTGTAACGGGCGAAGTGCTTGGGCAGAGGCCGATGAGCCAGCGAAGAGATACATTCTATCTTATCGATAGAGAAGCAGGAGTTACAGATTATGTTTTAAGACCACTCAGTGCAAACCTTCTGAAGATTACTTTTCCTGAGATGAATGGAATTATTGATAGAGGAATGCTTTATGGCTTCAGTGGGCGTTCGAGAAAGCCACAGATAGCTCTTGCAAAGGAGCTGGGACTTATAGATTATCCAGCACCTGCAGGAGGGTGTCTTTTAACAGAACCAAATTATGCACATAGGCTTAAAGACTTGCTGACTTTTAATCCCGCTCCAAGTATCAGAGACGTTAAACTATTGAAGATAGGCAGGCACTTCAGGTTCTCTCCTTTTTGCAAGATTATCATTGGGAGGGATAAGGCTGAAAATGGGATAATAGAGTCTCTATCAGAAAATGATGCTTGTCAGTTAAAGGTTGAAGGGTATGGAAGTCCAATAACATTGGTATCAGGAGAGATCACTGATGAGGCATTAAGGGTTGCTGCTTCCCTCTGTGCAAGATACTCAGATGCAAAGAATCTTCGAGAGGTGGAGGTTAGTATTTTCAGGGAGGGTATTAGACAATCAATAACCGTACAGGTGGCGACAGAAGAAATCCTCAACGAATACAGAATTGAAAAGAAGAGCCAGCCAAAAGAAAATATAAAGGTGTAATATCAGCCCCAGAAAATACCGGTAGGGTCTTCGTCTATTTCCTTGAGTAAAATGTTAATATCTTTTGACGGATCGATATCATAATACTCGTGCCATTTGTTGTTTCTGTCGGCACAATAGAGTGTCCATTCCCCCTTTTTTTCATCGTATCTTATCTGGGCAACAGGTACAGATGTCCCTTCGGTCATGCCTTTCCCCCAAGGAGGTCTGTTTTCAAATATAGTCACGCTGTTGCCTCTGAATTTATAGGAAAGTTTTACCTGTTCCTGAACAGGTTCAGGAATTCTTTTTTTACAGAATTCTTCAATCTTCTTTTCAGCAAGAGTTCTGACTAAAGGCGAAAGTGCCATATAAAATTCTTTCTGAAAAAAATATTATTATAGTGAAGTCTATAAATTATAGGGTTCATTGACAAGTTTAGCATACTTAATGAGCCCATCTTTAAATGACTGTTTATCTACAATATCTAACTGATTAATCAAGGTCTCTGCCATGCTACAGTATAAAGTACAAGTATTTTTATTAAAGCTTGAATCACTAAGTTCATAATCTGCGTTATTTCTTTTCTCCCTAATATCGTTCATATGCTCGCCAACATATTTAACATTGTCTATACCAGAATTTTTCAGATATCTGACCATTCGTTGGTGTTCTTCTGGTTTAGTTGTGATAGGAATACCTGACGAGATTAAATGTTCTCTTACAATGTGATAAAGAGCATAGTATGCTCGACTGACAGAGGTTCTTCTTGCTGCTTCCTGTTCAGAAGCATAGAGTGTTTTAGCAAAGGTCAAAAAATCTCTGCCTGTCATTCAATGATTTCGAATGTTTTTACAAAGAAGTCTTTCTCATAATCAGGAATAATTGAATCTATAGCTCTGAAAAACTCCTTGTCCATCGTAAGTAAAGATGGAATGTCGGCCTTGATTTTTATGTTAAAACAGACTTTAAAATAATTTTTTATTTCGGGATCCTCAGATAAAGACAACGTAATCGCTGAAGCATCTTTAAATATTCGGCACGTTACATTTTTATAAGTTTTAAGCGCTCTTTCTAATCCCTGCTCTTTACAAAAATTCTCAACTTCTGGAGGAGATATGGTAGCGCATAATTCTTTGAGTTCATGATCAGTGGTCTTAGATATGCTTGACATTATGAAGACATTTTAATTCAATATTATCAGAACAGTCAAATCTAAAATACCTAAAACTCATTAAACGGTCCGTGTCCTTCTACTCCATAAAGCCTTTCAACTGCCCAATGGACAGCGAGTTCGATAATATTGAGACAATCATCTGCGGTCGTAATGAGCTTTAACTGTTTAGGTAGCCGCAAATATTCTGGTGCGGATTTTTGTTTATCAGCAAGCTCCTGACAGAAATCAACAAGCTCTTTTGTCGGTTGTGCCTTCTTAAATGTTAACCCTTTTGCCTCTATAGCCCTTTTAGCAAAGGTCTCAAGCTCAAAGGCAAAAGGCTTATCAGGTATTACTATAGGTGACATTCTTAGATCACTTATCTCAAATGCAGCAGTATTTTTTATAAATTTTTTTATAATGAAACTGAATAAATCTGAGTTTAAAATAGTCAAAAAACAATGTGCAGATATTTTTTTGTAAATAGGTGTTAACTTGGAAGCTCCTGCATCAAATACACATTTAGGCTGTAACTTTGCTTTTAAAGATGTATGATTACCGAGAAGTGTATACGTAACTCCTTCCGTAAAAAAGAAAGCTGTCCCCTGCCAACGAGCCTCTGTAGCGTCATTCAGATATTCAACATTTTCTTTTGACCAATTAATAAATAGTGGTTCATTGTCAATCCATTTATTCCCTTCTGGATCTCCTTTTCTAAAAGGTACCCATGTTTGTATCCCTGCAAGACCTTCATTTATAACTTTTTGTAGAGTAATTTCATCCCATGTATATGGATCAGCAATTTCTAATAGATTCACAATGCGATAAATCTCTCCTCTTTTTAATTCAAGGTCTCTTGTGGGGTGAAACTTATTTTTCAAAGGCTCAACTATTGATTCAAAATCATTATCATTCTCTTTTAGTAGTGTTTTATAAATAGGGCTGATTTCTGGATGTTTTTCCCATTTTTCTGAAAGTTCTTTTTGTCTTTCAAGTATTTTTTCTGCCTGTTCTCTTTCCTCAAGATAGCCTAAAAATCTTCCATTATTACCAGTTCTCATGCCTTGACCACCCTCAGCAATCAACCCTACAAGAGTTACATCCCCTGGCTTAAGACTTTTGTGGTATTCAAGTATCTCTTTTTTGTGTTGGGCAAACTTTTTGGATGTTTCTATCTTGTCCCACCATTTATCAACGAGTTGATTCATTGGCTCCATGAATCGGTTATACAAGCGTACAATTGCGTCTGTAGGCTCAAAGAATGCCCTTTTCAATGTTTTTTTGTAAGGCTTGATGCTTGTCTTGTGGAGTCTTAAAAAACCCTGTTTTGCATGATAAACAGGATACTCTTTGCCATCATATTTAAAAGCAACTTCTCCTTTTTCAAATTCAGGCATTCCCTTTATGAGATTCAGTATTTCAGTTTCTGACTTGCTTTTATCTGTTTCATGCCTTGCCTGTATAAAGATGAGTTCATCATCATTTGTTGTATAGGACTTTTCGGCAACAAATATGGAAGCATCAACAGTAGCCTTGAATGGGTCACATTGAGCGAGGTGAGTAATGCGATAATTCTGAAATAGCTCTCTCAGTCTTTGTTTTGTACTAAGGGTAAAAAATGTATCAGAGATTATAAAGCCAAATATCCCACCTTGCCTGAGAAGATTGAATCCTTGAAAAACGAAATGGACATAAAGGTCATCAACAAATCCAAAAAGATATTCAAGACCATTTTTATAAGCAAAACCGCTCGAACTTTGTGTCGATATATAAGGAGGATTGCCCAGAATAGCGTCAAACCCTGAATTATCTTTTCTTGAACCGTTATTTTCAAAAAAGACATCCGGAAATTCAAGCTCCCAATGAAAGGGGGTAATCTCCTTTATAATACTATTCAAATTTTTCCCCAATTTCTCCCATTCTTCCTTGAACTCTTTCCATTCCCTTGATTTCTGCTTTGGTGCTGAGATTAGATAATTTGCCAATTTGTGAAAAAGTGGTTCATCAATCTTAAGACCTGCTAAGGTAGCAGTCCACAAGTCACCAATGGTCTTGAATGGTGAAAGCCTGTTGATAACTTCTTTTTGCCACAGGATTTCTTTCTTTTTAACAGTCTCCAAATCAATACTTGCCTCTGCCTCAATAGCCTCGATACTCTGTATTGCCTTTGTTACTGCATTTGATAGGTCAGGACCAAACGAGAGAGGCATTTGTGTTGTCTGCTTTTTAGAAGGCAAAATTACCATATCATCAAGCTTTGCACCAATCAAAGAATTACCGACCCTGAGATGATGATCAAGAAAGTTCAATGGCTCATTGGAGGCTATACATGTAAGCCATAATGATAGCTTTGTAAGTTCAACAGCCAGATGGTTGAAATCAACTCCATAGATACATGCCTCAACAACCCTTCTCCTCCAGTATGATATTTCTGCCTGTTCCTGAGAAAGCCCTGGGGATACAGATTCTATCTGAAATTTTGTTGTTGGATGTTCAACTATCCTGTCCGCAAGCCATTCTGTTGCACGCACAAGAAAATGACCGCTTCCCATAGCAGGGTCTAAAATATTCAATCGTAAGACTGAATTTGCAAAGGAATTATCTTTATGCTTTGTTCCTAATGCGTTTTTAACTTCTTTGCTATCTGCAATCTTTTTAATCAATGGTGATAAGGTTTCTTCTACAAGGAATCTGACAACATAATCAGGTGTATAAAAAGTTCCAGTTGACTGGCGTTTTTTATACTCTTCATTCAAAGACAACCTGTTTTCCTGAATTACTAAACTGCCGCCTAAAAGACCTTCATAAATATCACCAAGCTGTCTTACCTCAAGGTCTGCGTAATCAATAGTGCCCAGATCGAGTTCTTGCTGACCTTTTCTTTGAGATAAGCCACCACTGAAAATGAGGTCTTTTAAAACATTGGATATCGATTTTTCCCCAATCCGCCATATTTCTAATTTTGGATAATGCTTATGGTCGAAAAGTCCACCGTTATATTGAGGGACATTACACGCCCTGTTTCTGGAGGGTTGGTCTCCATTTATTAAATGAAATAATGCTAATAACTGCTCATATAACTCAGTAAATTCATCAGACTGTGAATAGACGCCCTGTTTTAGTTTAGGGATAAACCTCTGTAGCGAATATCGTTCCCTATAATTTTTATTAGAGCCCGCCCCTGATGAACGAACTGGCAAAAGTCCTCTGCTTTCTGCATATAAGACAAAGAGTAATCGATAAAGAAAAATAAGGCAGTTATCATATAACTCAGGTAGGTCAGCATCTGTGAGATTATTTTCTTCATAAAACCAGAACCCATTTGCAAGGTCTTCTAAAACTGTGAAGGCCCTTTTCCTTAGGCCTTCTTCAAGAACTGTCTGATATTGAATCGCTTCACTTCTTATCTCATCTAAGGGACATATTCCATCAATTGCTACAAATGCCTCGGGACGAAAGAGGGTAATGAAAACTTTAAAATCTTCATAATCACAAAAATAATGCTGGCCTGCGAGCCTGAATTGAAAATATGCACTAGGGCGAGAATCACGATTGTATAATCTCCAGACTCCACCATTTGTTAGAATTGCCCACTTAAAAAATGGATTTCCTGATTGGTCAGTCGCATCATTCAGGTAGTCTCTCACTTGCTGATGCGGGAATCTTCCGGGAGTCTCTTTTTTCGAAACTTGATCAAGGGGGTGATTGACCTTTTTGGCTTCTAATAGACAAATAGCGGCTCTGTATTGATCTATGCGGTCCAAATTAAATACTTTTTCTTTTGTATTTTCATCTTGAAAAAGTATATAGTCAGGCACTTGTCGACGCTCAGAAACAGGAAGCTTTTGAAGAGGTAGGAATGAAAACCCTAATTTTTCTAATATTTTTTCAAGCAGTTCTCTTTTGGTGATTTCTTCATTTTTCCATCTTCCTAAAATTATATGCTTTTCTTTCCATAATTTTGAGATGTATTCATATAGAGTTTTTGCAAATTCGTCTTTAGGCCATAATGGAAAATCTTTTAATCGTGATCGAATGAAGTGTTCAGAAAATATTCCATTTGTCTCCCATGCAGGAGTTGGATCAGGAAGAAGGGAGAGGTTTTCTTCTATGCCATGCCTTCTCTTTGGCATGAGCTAATTATACAATGAAATTGGGATTATTTTCGTTTACTATAATCTTACAGGAACCCCCTTGGATCTCAGGTATTCCTTTGCCTCTCTAATTGTGTATTCCCTGTAATGGAATATGGATGCTGCAAGGACTGCGTCTGCCCTTCCATCTGACAGGGCTTCATAAAGATGTTCAAGTGTACCAGCCCCTCCTGAAGCTATAACCGGGATAGAAACAGATTCTGATATATTGCGTGTCAATTCAATGTCATAGCCGTCCTTCGTGCCATCCTTATCCATGCTTGTAAGCATAATCTCACCTGCCCCAAGTTCCTCCATCTTTTTGGCCCACCTTATTGCATCAATAAGTTTCATCCTTCTGCCACCATGTGTGGATATAGCCCATAATCCCCCCTTTAGAAAAGGGGGGATTATGGGGGGGATTATTTCTGGGAGTTTAAGGCATACATCTTTTAAGGCTGGATCACTGAACCACTTTTCGCCAGTAGCATCGGGCAACCTATCATATACAAGTTTGGCATCAATGGCTACCACAATGCACTGACTGCCAAACCTCTCAGCAGCTTCTTTAATAAAATACGGATTGCTGACAGCAGCTGTATTGATGGATACTTTATCACAGCCTGCTTTGAGAAGATCCCTTATATCATCAAGGGTCCTTATACCTCCGCCAACGGTCAAGGGCATGAAGACCTCTTCAGCAGTCCTCATGACAACATCAATAATGATATTTCTTTTCTCATGAGATGCTGTGATATCAAGAAATATAAGTTCGTCGGCCCCCTGTTTATCATAGAACTTTGCATTCTCAACAGGGTCACCAGCATCCCTCAGATTTACAAAGCTGACACCTTTGACTACACGACCATCCTTTACGTCAAGGCAGGGGATTATCCTTTTCGCAAGCATTAATCCTCCAATCTTCAGATTACGGCAGGCAGATATGAGATCAAGATCCGGGTTTTTTCTAACCCCCGACCTTAACCTCATATTGTGATACTCTTAAGGCTTCTCTCAGATCGAGCGAACCAGAATAAATTGCCTTCCCGGTTATTGCTCCATAGAGATTTTTTATCTTTAAAAGGTTTTTTATATCCTCAAGAGTTGCAATCCCGCCAGAAGCAATGACAGGAATATTTACTGTTTTGACCAGATCTTCCACAGCTGGTATATTAGGGCCTGTAAGCATTCCATCTCTTAAAATATCAGTGTATATAATGCCTGAGATGCCCACATTTTCTATCCTCTTAGCCAATTCTTTTGCCTCAATAGAGCTTATTTCCTCCCATCCTTTTACTGCTGCTTTTCCGTCTTTTGCATCAATACCGACAAAAATCTTTCCAGGGAATTTATTGCATGCATCAATGACAAACCCAGAGTCTTCTATTGCTGATGTTCCGATAATGACGCGGTTTATTCCAGCAGAGAGAAGTCTGTTTACAGTTGCAATATCCCTGATTCCTCCTCCTACCTGTATTACCATTTTTACAGCTTTTCTTATTTCTAATATGCCCTTAAGGTTTTTCTGGCTGCCAGTAAAAGCGCCGTCGAGATCTATAACATGAAGAACCTTTGCTCCGTAGGATTCCCATTTTCTTGCTGTTGTCGAGGGGTCTCTGGAATAGATTGTAACAGCGTCTTTCTTGCCTTGTTGAAGCCTGACACACTGGCCATCTTTTAAATCTATTGCAGGAATGACATACATAAATTAATATACCATAGAGACCGTGAAAAGAAATACGCAGACCCACACAGAATCACCGGATAGCGATGAGAGCGGGCTTTTTGAAAAAGATAAGGAGGTCACTGAATCGAGTTTCACTCAACAGTATGTATGGGTAGTCGGTATTGCTTTTCTGCTGCTTGTTTGTTCCTTGTTTCTAAATCTTGGTGTCCAGCCCATATATTTAGAAGAATCTCGGAGAACGTTGATCTCGCTCGAAATGCTCTTTAATGAGAATCTTGTTGTTCCGACCCAGTTTGGAGAATTTTATTATAAAAAACCACCGCTATGGAATTGGGCAATTATCGCAGCATATAAAATATTCAGAAATTATTCGGAATTCGCAAGCCGTTTTTTCACTCCTGGTTCATTTTTATTGATGGGTGCTGTCCTGTTTTTTGTCGGTAACAAGTATGTCAATTTCCCGTTTGGAATTTACAGCACCCTCTTATTTCTGGTTACAGGTGAGATGCTTTTTTATTTTTCGCTGCTTGCAGAGATTGATCTTTTCTATTCATTGCTTACCTTTGGAAGTTTCATTACCCTCTTTCATTTCTATCAAACCAAACGATATCATGTGTTGTTTCTATCCACCTATGTTCTAAGTGCTTTAGGCACACTCACAAAAGGATTCCCGACAGTCGTATTCCTTGGTATTTCTCTGGTTCTTTTTTTTCTCTACAATAAAGATTGGAAAAGGTTGTTTACGGTGTCCCACTTCTGGGGTATTGCCGTCTATAGTATCATCGTCGGAGGATATTTTTATGTATACGGTCAGTATAATAATGTTCAGGATTTTCTCACAGGTTTATGGTTGGAATCCAGCGAACGTACACTTTTGAGGAAAAACGCTTTATCTTTGCCCACACATATTTTTTTCTATCCTCTTCAGACGTTTGTGAGTATGTTGCCTGCTTCGTTATTGATTCTATTTGCATGGCAGAAGAACTTTGTGACAGAGATTCGGAGAAATAAATACATCGAATTCTGTTTTTTCATTTTGGTGGGAAACATTGTTGTTTACTGGCTTTCTCCGGGTACAAAACAGCGGTATACATATATGCTCTATCCTGTCATCATTAGTATTTTGACGTATTTCTATTTACGATTCTCGAGCTCTCAACTCAGACGGATGAAGGCCTTACATATGATTTTCTATATAGCGTTAATATTATTAATTGTCATATGTATAAGTCTGCCATTTATTCCCCAGCTTCAAGTGGTTCCACATATAGTTGTAATATCGGCTATCTCTGTACTTCTGGGTTTTGCCCTATTAGTGGTATTCATGAAAAAAAGGCATATCAGGTTATTTGTAGTAATTTTCTCTCTCATCCTCATGCGTTTTGTATTCGATTTTACGGTTTTACAAATTCGAGCTATGAATAGTGAACAGAAGGTGGATAAAGATCGCGCGGAAAGAATTACTGCGATTGTTAAAAATGAACCACTATATCTGTATAAAAATTCATCATGTTCACGAACCATGGTTTTTTATATTGTGAGAGAACGAAAAGCTATACTGTCGAGAAACCATGTGAAAAACTCGAGCGACTTTTTCTTAACAGAAGGGAAATATATAAACAATGAACCTCATAAGATCTTTTATCAATTTATAGATAAAAAAAATCGCCGTTGTATGCTGATTAAATTTATTTAGTGGATGGAATAAGAGCTGCACCCAGAAGATAGGGAGGCAATTTCTTAGAATGGATATATGGTGACTCAAATATCCCGATGGGGATGGCAGCTGGAAATATATAACGGTAATGCTCCGGGATGTGTATTCCCTGTTTTGACGCATCCCAGACAATAACAACATTTCTTTTCTTAGATAACATGTCTTGTGTGTCCTGGTTTAATACCATGAATTGTACAGCAGGCATATTTGCTCCAATATTCGCTGCGATAAAATTACTATCGGCTACAATGGTCAGTTCCTGCAAAGTGATAATCCCCCTGTTCTGGAGTTCTTTCACTAATTGTTGAGAAACCGCACGAAAAGGGGTATGTATGCGCTCGACTTTTCCCAACACATTGGGTAAACAGAATCCTATAAATGCTCTTAAAAGAAACATCATGACCGCAACAACAATACAGATGTAGCCAAAGACTTGAAAACGCTTTTTATTCATGTCGATATCAACTCGTGAAAATAATACGAGAGGTATACAAAAAAGTACCGGCGCAAGCCATTTTTCACTGAAATGACCTGTTCGAAGAATAAGAATTACACATAACGGGACGAGTAAGCCGTATAATACGATCCATCTGAACGGAGAGAGCATCTCGCTGTTTCTGGATATATTTGTTGCCCGGGGTAGAAAATAGCGCCAGAAGAAGATGCTAAAAAGTAAAGGGAACGTTATGATTCCATAAAAAGAGGATCCGATAATAATGAGAAGGTTCTGGAGAGAATGCATGGTTACCTCTCCAGCATGTGCTTTTACCAAAGCATGATGAACCGTTTGGAAATTCTGATGTATGAGCCATACAACGTGAGGAGAAATAATACAGCAGCAGATGAATAGTGACACAAGGATTCTCCTGTCAAACAACACACGACGCCCTTCTTTGCTGGAAATGCTTGCCAGGATTAAACCAAAAAGAAAGAATAAAAAATTGTATTTAGTCAGGATTCCAAACCCAGTAGAAGCTCCGATCAGAAAATAATAGAGGGTTCTTTTTATTCTCAAGAGATATACATATATGAGAGCGGTGAGCGATGATAGAGCTGTGACAAGAATGGTGTGACTAAGATGACGATTAAAATCATACGAATAGGTATAAAACAGCAGCAGGGATCCTGTTACGAGAAGAGACTGTCTCGTATCCCAAAAAGAACAGCAGAGACGGTAAAAGCTGTAATAAAAGCAGAACATAATACTGTATTTCACGGCTATGAGGGTCTTGATGTTCATTCCGATTATGGATGATATCGCTTTAACAACCCATGTGTACGCCGGAGGTTGGTTGCTATACCCCCAGGAATAAACCGCACTAAATACAAATTGCTCAGCATCGTCTAAGTCCATCGTTGGGGAAATGAAAAGTCGTAATGATGCAAATGAAAGGCAATAGAGAAAAATAATTACTATAGCGAGTGCGTCCCCGTGTCGTTCAGATGGGATTGAAATACCTTTTAAAAAATGAGAGGAGATCATCCAAGCAAGTTCTCTTACACAGTTATTCGCTCATGCATCGGTCATCCTGTATATCTATTGCAGAAATGGTAAGCATGAATTAATATACCATAAGTTCAAGAGGGAAGAAATAAATTGACGAATGAGAGGTAAAAGGAATCACAATAAAAGTTGTAACCCTGCTTAGGGTAATTACTAAGGATTCCTTTAAAGAGCCTATCCGTTTTTTTATAGGTTTACAATTGTTTATACTATGAAAAACAATGCAGTTTGTTGAAAAGATAATTAAGATTACAAAACCTTATTGGCCGAGGATTTTTCTTGGCATCCTGTTAAGTCTTATAGTTTCAGGTATAACCGCAGCAATCGCCTGGGCTGTCAAACCTGCGCTTGATGTAGTTCTGGTTGGAAAGAAACACGAATATCTGAAACTTCTTCCCGTTGGTGTTTTCTTGCTTTTTACCATAAAGGGTCTTTTAAGTTTTGGTCAAGCATTTTTGATGAGGTCTGCTGGGATGAAATTAGTGAGGGAAATGAGGAATAAGCTATACAACCATATACTTTGTCTTCCGGTGGGGTATTTTAACAAGGAGTCATCAGGGGTGATTATATCAAGGGTTATGTACGATGTAGAGGCACTGAATGGTTTGATTTCCGATGTTTTAAGGACATTTATTGTTGAAGTACCAACAGTGATTTTTCTTTTAGGTGTTGCATTCTACAGGAGATGGGATCTGACATTAATGAGCTTAATCCTGTTACCTCTTATAGCTTACAGCACAAGAAAATTTGGTAAAGGAGTGAAAACGAAGAAGAAAGAAGCACAAAAAAAATTATCGTTTCTTACACATAAAATTGGAGAAAGTGTTTTTGGGACAAGAATAATTAAAATTTTCAACCGAGAGAAAATAATGGAAGATAAATTTAAAAATGAAAACCAGAGATACTACCGAGAACTCTTAAGGGTAATTAGACTTAAAGAGTTTACGAAACTGATTATTGATGCAGTAACTGGTGTAGGAATAGCGGTTGTTTTGTGGTATGGCGGCAATATGGTAGTCAACGGAACCATTACATCCGGAGTCTTTGCCTCTATACTCGTAGCTATTTACATGATGTTTTCGCCTATGAAAAAAATAGGAGAAGCGTACGGTGGTTTACAGGAGACACGAGCATCTATCGAAAGAATAGACACACTGTTTAACGCAAAACACGAAGAAGAAGGACATATAAAAATTGATGGATTTAAAATATCTCTAAAGTTTGAAAATGTGTCTTTTAGTTTCCCGGAAAGCAATACCCCTGTATTAGTAGACGTGAATTTAGAGATAAAACGTGGCGAAGTAGTTGCTATTGTTGGCCGCAGTGGTGTTGGTAAATCAACCCTGGTTGATTTGATCCCTAAATTCTATATCCCTTCGAGTGGCAGGCTGACTATCGATGGAATAGATATTCGTGAAATAGAGATACATTCGCTTAGAGACCTGATCGGTATAGTAAGTCAGGATATCATTCTTTTTAATGATACGGTCAAAGAGAATATAGCTTTCGGAAAATCTGAGGTGTCAGAAGATGATATTATAGAGGCAGCCAAAATGGCTTATGCTGCTGAGTTTATAAACGAATTACCTCAAAAATATGATACGGTTATAGGAGATAGAGGTGTTAGGCTTTCAGGAGGACAGAGACAGCGTATAGCTATAGCGAGGGCAATTCTTAAAAATCCTCCAATATTAATCCTTGATGAGGCAACTTCTTCGCTTGATTCGGTTTCGGAGGTTTTTGTACAAAAGGCACTTGATAAATTAATGAGTGGTAGAACGACTATTGTTATTGCACATCGGCTTTCGACAATCAAGAATGCAGGCAGAATTCTGATCATTGAAAAAGGTAAGATAGTCGATATGGGCAGACATGAAGAACTTATTGAAAAGAATTCAACGTATAGAGAACTCTATAATGCATTTGTATAAGATACATTACATTTCAAAAACAACTATGAAACTTTTCATAATAAGGATCAGCTTCCGCTGTTTACAATATATTTCTACTGCTCTAAGCTCTCTCTACTGTAGCCATACGTGTTAAAAAAATTATTGAAGGCATGAAAGTTTCTCTTATCGTATCAACGTATAACAATCCATCATCTCTGAAAAAAGTGACAGCCAGCATTTTAGAACAAATAAGGCTGCCTGATGAAATAATCATTGCAGACGATGGTTCTGATGAGGATACCTCTGAAGTAGTAGAAAGCTTTTCTGAAATTTCATCCTGTCCAGTGCATTATGTATGGCGTGAAGATAAAGGATTCAGACTTGCAAAGATCCGGAATGAGGCAATAAAACAGTCATCAGGAGACTATATCATAGTTTTAGATGGTGACTGTATAGTAAATAAACATTTCATATCAGATCATGAATTATTAGCAGAAAACGGGTGTTTTTTACAGGGTAAAAGGGTGCTTGTAAACAGAGACACGATAGCAGCTTTTAATCATGCCTTTGCTAATTCAAGACTCACCTTGATAAGGATGGCTTTGACGGGCAAGATTTCTAATGCCCATCATCTGATTCGCCTTCCCCATTATTTTTCTATTAAGAATAAAAAACTTAAGGGAATAAAAGGATGCAATATGAGTTTTTTCAAGCAGGATATAGTGGCAGTAAATGGCTATAATGAAGCCTTTGTGGGATGGGGTAGTGAAGATTCTGAGCTGGCTTGCAGATTTTTTAAATATGGACTCATGAAAAAGATTCATCCGTTCATGGCAATATGTTTTCATTTATGGCATCCAACGAATAAAGCCGTAAACAATGGGAACAAACAACTTCTCTTAGAGACTCTGAGATCCAAGGAATATTTTTGTAAGAATGGACTCCTTAAAGAAAATTAATATAGATTCCCTCCTATGGACAGGATATTCAGGTATGTTTTTCTTTCTTCCGGTAGCCACCTCTCCGACAGTCATCTTTGGAGTCTTTGTGCTCGGTGTCTGGATCTTATCTGGAAAATTTCTCAGAGATATCAGAACATGGCGTAATTCTAAAACTAAACTGCCGATAATCATCCTTATGACCCTTCCATGGGTTGGGCTTATTTATACACCTTTGCCTGAATACGGGCTCCCTATAGCATTAAAAACTTATTATTGGTTTTATGCCATTGCCATTGCACCGGTCCTTACTATACAGAGACAGCCTAACCGCATCATCAAGATGTTCCTGGCAGGGCTTTCGCTGAATAGCGCAATCTCAATAATACAATTTGCAGGCATAGTACCACTTAAAAAGGGGCTCACAACCGGGCTCCTGGGAGGAAGTTCAGCACACATTACGTATTCATTGCTGCTTGTTACAGGAATACTTATAGCATCGTTTTATTTTTTAAAGGCTCAGACGAAAAAGGAACATTTGCTGTATATTTTCCTTATGCTCCAATATTTTATTACCATAGCATTCACAGAGGGTAGGAGCGGGTATATAGCCTTTATAGTGCTGTCTCCATTAGTAGTGTATAACATAATAGGACAGAAGCATGTCATTAAGATACTCATTTTCAGCATTGTAGGAATATCTCTCTTATTCGCCTCCCCTGTGGTAAGGTCGCGATTATTAAAGATTGAAAGTGATATATTGCTGTATAAACAGGGTAATGTCAACACTTCTATAGGGTTGCGATTTCATATCTGGGAAATAGCTTTGTCTGAAATCAAAAAGAATCCAATTTTTGGCATAGGCACAGCTGGATTTAGAAAGTCATGGGAAGTGTATAAAAAAGACCCGTCTCTTGGATTTTATGATCATCCACATAACAGTTTTCTCTATATGATGGTAAGTTTTGGTATATCGGGTCTCGCTGCTTTCTGCTGGCTTCTTATTGTTATGTTAAAAAAAGGGTGGCAAGGTAGAAATTCAGATCTGGGATTTGCTGTTTTTGCATTCACAATAGTCTTTACCATCGGCAGCCTTACCAATACGCAGGTTCTTCCGTTTGCAACAGCAGTGGCATTCCCTCTTTTTGCAGGAATGTCCGAGGCAATAAATGTTTCCTGAAAAAATCCATCTCTAATAAATTATTTAAAACTGATGAATTAGAAAAACATCAAGCAGGCGTGCATGATAGAGGTAAAATCAAGATCGCTCCCCATTACGAATAAAAAGGTTATAGATATTTTATCGGCACACAATCCATGGGATGGTAAAATACTGGATTTAGGTGCTGGAGACGGCTATTTGTCATCACTTGTCGCAATGGAGTTGTCCAAAAGAGGGAGTGATTCGCTGAATAAGCATTTATATGCATGTGACCTTTTCCCTAAAGAATTCAAATTTGACAAGATTAAATGTGATTTTTGTGATTTTAACTTTCCATTCCCTTATCAAGAAAATACATTTAGGGCTATTTGCTCAATTGAGGTAGTTGAGCATCTTGAAAATATTTTTCATTATTCCCGTGAGATACACAGAATTTTACAGCCTGGAGGTGTCGCTATTATCACAACCCCAAATATCTTAAACATCAATAGCAGACTTAGATTTTTTATGACAGGATTCCCTCTTCTTTTTAATCCGCTTCCATTGTCAACGGACAATCCACAGACATTAGGTGGACATATTAATCCTGTTTCGTATTATTTCCTGCTATATTCTCTGAAAAAGGCAGGGTTTCAGAAAATAAAACTACATACAGACAGATTCAAAAAGTCTGCAAAGCTTTTAATGCTGCTTTTATATTTTCCAATTAAAATATTTTGGGAGTTGTTTTTTAAAAGATTTAAAGAAAAAAATAAAAGTGTTTACGAAGAAAATATTAATTTCATATATAGTATAAATTCTTTACCAATCCTCTTAAGCCGTACGGTAATAATAGAGGCTATTAAATAATCAGAAGAAGATAGTTTCAAAAGGTGTACAGAAAATATAGATGTTTAAAAACATACCGTTGTCAGTAGCCATTATTACAAAGAATGAGGAAAGCAATCTACTTGACTGCCTGAAAAGTGTTTCTTTTGCGAATGATATTGTGGTGGTTGATTCAGGCAGTACAGATAGAACAGTTGAAATTGCAAAAGAATTTGGCTGTCGTGTCTTTATAGAGGATTGGAAAGGCTATGGTCCTCAGAAAAACAGTGCAGTAGATAAATGCAAATATGAATGGGTTTTACTTCTTGATGCAGATGAGAGGGCTTCAGTCGAAACAAAAGATGAGATTTTAAGGGTTTTAGAGAAACCAGAAGCAGATGCATATAGTTTTAAAAGAAAGAATTATCTTCATGGCAAATGGATAAAGCACTCAGGGTATTGGCCGGATAGGCAAATACGGCTGGTCAATAAAACAAATGGTCTATTTCAATCTATAATACATGAGAAATGGGTGACAAATGGTAGAGTTAAAAACCTCGATGCGTGCATAGAGCACTATGCTTTCTCGAACTATTCTGATATGCTTAAAACTCTTAATGAATATTCTACGGTGATTGCCAGAGAACTTTTTACCTCAGGCAAAAGAGCAACCTTTTTATCACCTCTTTACCATGGTATTGGCATGTTTCTTAAAATTTACTTTATCGAAAAGGGTTTGTTTGATGGAATAGATGGGTTAGTAACAGCAGTAACAAAGGCAGGCGGGTCATTTTTTAAATATGCAAAACTCCTCGAGTTTCAGAGGGAAGAAAAATTCTTGAAATAGAGATTTTAATATTTTTTAAAAAGGGTTTTTATCTTGCAGTCAGAGAGTAGAATTTTCATTTCATCAATAAAATTAATGGTTTACAAATTATCTCTATTCTTTTAAACTGTTTGAAATACTATCAATTTCTGATACATTTTTTTATTTACTACAAGGATATTATAGGAGGTTAGATGCATATAGGTGTAATTGGAATGGGGTATGTCGGCCTTGTAACAAGCGCTTGTTTTTCTGAATTTGGCCTCTTTGTAACGTGTGTTGACAAGGATGAAAAAAAGATAAGATCGCTGAAAAAGGGGATCATCCCTTTTTATGAACCAGGACTGGAAGAGCTTGTAACGAGAAATATTAAGCAGGGCAGACTTGAATTTACGACTAAAATAAGTAAGGCTGTCGAATCTTCCCTGGTAATATTTATAGCAGTAGGAACTCCCCGAAGGGGAGATGGCTCTGCTGACTTGAAATATGTGGATGAGGTTGCGAGAGAAATTGCCAAACATATAGACGGCTATAAGGTGATTGTTACGAAGAGCACAGTGCCTGTGGGTACAGGAGAAAAGCTAAGGGAAATAATTTCAGAAAACCTGAAAGAACAGACTGACTTTGATATTGTTTCAAACCCTGAGTTTTTAAGGGAAGGCTCTGCAATAGAGGATTTTATGAGACCGAACAGGGTTGTAATAGGTGCGAAAAGTCCTCAGGCAATTGCAATAATGAAAGACCTTTATAAACCACTCTATCTTATAGAAACAGCATTTGTTATAACAAATATTGAGACTGCAGAGTTGATAAAGTATGCCTCTAATTCTTTTCTTGCGACAAAGATTTCTTTTATAAATGAGATGGCAAACCTCTGTGAAAAAGTAGGTGCTGATGTTCATATGGTTGCAAAGGGCATGGGGTTTGATCAGAGGATTGGCCAAAAATTCCTCCATCCCGGCCCTGGATATGGAGGCTCCTGTCTTCCCAAGGATACTAATGCACTTTTAAAGATTGCAGAAGAGCATGATATTGAGCTTGGCATTATTAGTGCGGTAATTAGGTCCAATGAAAAGCAGAGGGAATATATGGTTAAAAAGATTAAGGATGCACTGGGTACACTGAAGGGAAAGACGATTGCGATCCTCGGCCTTTCATTCAAGCCGAATACGGATGATATCCGTGATGCCCCTTCTATATATATTATTAAGAGTTTACTTAAGGAGGAAGCAAGTATCAGGGTATACGACCCTGTTTCTATGGAGGAAGCGAATAAGATATTGCCAAAAATAAAATACTGCAAAGATTCTTATGATGCTGCGAAAGGTGCTGATGCGCTTGTGATCGTGACAGAATGGAACCAATTCAGAAACCTTGATCTTGATAGACTCAGGAAACTTCTTAAATGTCCGCCTGAGGCGGAAGGGCCGTATTTCTTTGACTTAAGAAATGTATACGATCCACAGAGGATGAAGGAGAAAGGCTTTCATTATTATTGTGTGGGAAGGTCATAGAAATGGTAAAATATAAAAGTGAAGGTTGTATGTCAGAACAGAAAGGCATACCACGATTACCATATTGAGGAGACCGTTGAGTCAGGCGTTGCCCTATTGGGGACAGAGGTAAAGTCCCTGAGAGAGGGCAAGGCTAATTTAAAAGACAGTTACGTTCTTATTAAAGAAGGAGAGGCTTTGCTCCTGAACTGTCATATCAGTCCCTACAGTCACGGAAATATCTTGAACCATGACCCTCTGAGGACGAGAAAACTCCTCATGCACAGGGAAGAGATAGACAGACTGAGCGGTAAAGCCGCTACAAAGGGATATACGCTGATACCGCTGAAGATATATTTTAAAGATTCATACGCAAAAGTAGAGATAGGAGTTGCAAAGGGGAAAAGGCTCTATGAAAAGAGGGAAAAGATAAAGGAACGGGAAGCAAAGAGGGCTATTGAAAGGGTAATGAAGAGTCGATAGATGTGGTATAATAAGCTATAACCTTTTCGGGGGCGAAAGGGCTCGACGGGGGTTATGAGGCTCGGGTTGCATGTCGTGGTTCCGTCACCACGTAAAAAGGCGGAAACAAACACAAACGCCAATAACGAACTGGCACTTGCTGCTTAATTAACTAAGCAGCCGCTGCCCTGAAATTGCCTGTGTTTCAGGTCACAGCGTCGGTAAGCAGACTGGCCTCAGGAAGTTTCTCCTGAGCTTGAGGCGAGACTAAAGGGGATGGGATTTCAGGACGCCAGCCTTCCGGCAGCCTGGGATCCGAGAACAAATAGGCAGGATAAGCATGTAGAAGCCTGAGAGTAGTACTTTCGGACGCGGGTTCAATTCCCGCCGCCTCCACCAAATAATGAACAACTCTGCAGTGAATTGCAAATATCTAAAATCTCATATCGCCTCCCTCAAAGGAGAAATGCACTACAATGCGACAGGGGCTGTTTTAATTTGAAAAAAATATGCTTTTTATTTTTAGCTATGTCGCTGCTTATTGTAGTTTCCCTCTCAGCTCAGCATAAGGCAGAAGTTTTACTGAAATTCAGCAAACAGGAAGGCCTGACGAGGATTGTGTTTGAGGGAAAAGAATCAATAATTAATAACCTAAAAATTACAACTTCTCCTTTTCAGATAAAAACAGAATTCCCGGAACCTTTTACCCTGAAAGCTCAGAAGGATAAACCCTTTGAAGTAGTGTCAACAGAAAAAATATTAGTGATAAATCTTAAGGAGAAAGGCGAGATAAAATTCTTCAGGCTTTCCTCTCCGCCGAGGCTTGTATTTGATATCCGGATCAATGAGAAGCAATTAGCATCGATCCTTTCCAATGTTTTTGTTATTGATGCGGGGCATGGGGGCTATGATTTTGGTATAACGTATGGGAATGTGAGTGAGAAAGATATAAGCCTAAGTCTGGCTAAGGATTTAGGTGCACTCCTTTCAAAGAAAGGCAAAAAGGTTTTTCTTACACGTAAGGTTGATCAGTATATCTCGCTTTCTGATAGGATCAACCTTGTTAATCAAAAAAAACCGGATGTATTTATAAGTATACATTCTTCAATGTCTAAGAATGTTGTTCTTTATAGTCCCAAATTTGAAGAGCAGGTTTCAAATGAATTAGTTGACTCTTACAGCCTTTCTTCGATACAGAGAGGATATGTCGGAAAAAGTAAGGCATTGTCGGAAAGCATTGGAAAGTCGATAAAGGATGAATTCAAGTCAGATGTTATTTACGGGGAAATGCCCCTCCCACTCCTCAATTCTGTTGGCGCACCTTGTGTTTTAATTGAACTTCCTTCACCAGGATTTGTGGTTTATGATCAGCAGATAAGATCGAAACTTGTAAATTTAATTATCAACGGGATTACACTATACGGGCGGGGTGTCATATGAATATGAGGAAGCTATCCGGTATAATATTCCTGGTGTTACTCTTTCTGGGTGGTATTGCAGGTGGGTATCTTTATTTCGTGAAGGTATATTATAAGGAAAAGCCTGCAGCAGAAGGTGTCATTGGCACATCGACAAAAACAGAGGATTTTTTTTCACTGAAGATTTATTATCCTCTTGGTAATCGGCTCCAGATCGAAGAGAGAAGGATTCCGAGGAGGACAGTACAGATAGCAATTGCAGAGGCTATAGTAGAAGAATACCTTAAAGGGCCTTCTGGCAACGCAATATCAAATATGCCACGGGATGCAAGGCTTCTCGGGCTCTATAAAGATGCCGATAAAATACTCTATGTTGATCTATCAGACGAATTCAGAAGAAATTTTCAGGGAGATACCATTGCAGAATTCTTCCTTCTTAAAGGTTTATATGAAAGTTTTATCTCAAATATACAGGACATTCAGGATGTTAAAGTCCTTATTGAGGGGAAGGAGATAGAAACGCTCGGAGGCCATTTTTATCTATTATATCCTCTGAAAAATATGGTTTCAACTGAAATAGAACACATCGAAAAAAATCCCCCCTCACCCCCCTTTACTAAAGGGGGGCAGGGGGGATTTTCAGGTGGATATGGATAATAAAGATAGACCGATTGGCGTCTTTGACTCCGGTATTGGCGGACTCACGGTTTTAAAAGAGATAATAAAGGAGCTGCCTCATGAAAGTACTATTTATCTCGGAGATACTGCAAGGGTTCCATACGGTATTAGGTCACCTGAAACAGTCATGAGATATTCGTTTGAAAACACAAAATTCCTCTTCTCAAAGAATGTTAAACTCCTTATCGTTGCCTGTAATACCGCATCATCGATAAGCCTGGATGCCATCAAAAACAGCATGTCGATACCTGTTATTGGAGTTATTGAGCCAGGAGCAAAGGCAGCTGTTAAGGCTACAAGGAATAAGAGGATAGGTGTTATTGGAACTGAAGCGACAATAAAAAGCAATGCTTATACAAAGGCGATTAAGGCCATTGATGGAAGCATAGAGGTATTTGGTCTTTCATGTCCTTTATTTGTGCCACTTGTAGAGGAAGGGTGGACAGAAGGGGAGATTGCTACCTTGACTGCTAAAAGGTATCTTGATGGAATGAGAGACAGCAGCGTAGATACAATTGTACTCGGATGTACTCATTACCCTCTACTGAAAAAGGTTATAGCTGGGGTTATGGGTGAAGGAGTCAGACTTATAGATTCTGCAGTTGAAACATCGTACGAGATTAAGACAATTCTTGAAGTTATCGGATTAAACAGGCAGCAGGCGAGCGCACCCCTTAGGGAGTTTTATGTAACTGATTCACCTGAAAGGTTTATAAGAGTTGGCGAGAATTTTCTCGGACAGAAAATAGAGCATATAGAGAAAATAGAGGTGGGAGGATAGATGAGACCTGATGGTAGGAAGAATAATGAGATTCGCACGGTGAAGGTCCAAAGGAATTTTATAGGGACTGCTGAGGGTTCGGTGCTTATTTCAATGGGGAACACAAGGGTGATATGTACTGCTTCAATTGAGGACAAGGTTCCACTTTTTCTCAAGGATCAGAAAAGAGGGTGGATAACAGCTGAGTACTCTATGATTCCAAGATCGACTCAGACAAGAACATTAAGGGAATCCATAGCAGGCAGAATTAGCGGAAGGACGCACGAGATACAGAGGCTTATTGGTAGGGCACTCAGATCTGTTGTTGATTTGTCGGTTATCGGTGAAAGGACGATTTGGGTCGATTGTGACGTGATACAGGCAGATGGAGGTACAAGGACAGCTGCAATAACAGGTGCCTTTATATGTCTATCAGATGC
>Ga0315281_10002370_pt1 | contig 27985 bp, 24 predicted proteins | sample YL17G07_0_MG_FD_204540 | JGI IMG/M metagenome (GOLD analysis project Ga0315281, IMG submission 204540) | Sediment microbial communities from Yellowstone Lake, YNP, Wyoming, USA - YL17G07_0 | ecosystem: Environmental > Aquatic > Freshwater > Lake > Sediment | place: USA: Wyoming | collected...
CATCCTCGCGTTCTCGTGGTCGTTCAACAACTTCGAGATCACCTACTTCGTGGGCGGCTTCGACCAGCTCTTCCCGGTCTGGGTGTACTCCACCCTGCGACACGCCTCCAACCTGCCGATCGTCAACGCCATTTCCACGCTCGTCTCGATCGTCGAGGTGGTGCTCGTCTACACGTTCTGGATCCTGATCACCTGGCGTGCCGGTGCCCGGACCTCGAGGGAGAAGACCGAGACTCTCATGGACTCGTTCCGCTGATGGCCAGCCTGGCCCCGACGGCGCCCCAGGGACACCAGTTCCGCGCCAGGGCGGTCAAGAAGCTGCGCCCGGTCGCGTTTCTGATCAGCCCCATCGGCGTCCTGGTGCTCCTCTTCGTGGCCCCGCTCATGATCCTGGTGATCATGAGCTTCAGGTACGAGTCGCTCTACGGGTTCCACACCGGCTGGACGCTCGACAACTTCCGCCTCCTCTTCACCGACCCGATCTACCGGGGGGTGGCCAGGGACACGGTGATCATCGCCAGCACGGCCATGCTCTGCCAGCTGCTCATCGCCTTCCCCCTCTCGTACTTCATCGCCTTCAAAGCGGGTCGCTGGGAGCTGCCGCTTCTGCTTCTGCTCGTGCTCGTCGACGAGCTCAACCCGATCGTGCGCATCTACGCCTGGCGCATGCTGCTGGGACGGGAGGGCCTGATCAACGACTTCCTGATGTGGACCGGCATCGTCCACGCGCCGCTCGACTGGCTGCTGTTCACCAAGTTCTCGGTGATCCTCGTGCTCTCCACGAGTTGGGTGAACTACTGCGCCATACCCATCTACGCCTCCATGAAGGCGATCAACCCGAGCCTGTTCGAGGCCGCCACCGACCTCGGCGCCGGCTGGTTCACGCGCTGGCGCCGCATCCTGCTCCCGCTGGCGGCGCCCGGCGTCTTCGTGGCCGTCATCCTGGTCTACATCCCTCTGTTCACCGATTTCGCCACCCCCGGTCTGGTCGGCGGTACGTCGTCGTACATGCTGGGCAACTCCGTCGCCGACCTCATGGTCACCATCGGCGACTGGGGCGGCGGCGCCGCCCTCAGCTTGCTGCTGCTGACGGCGATGGCGGGGATCTCGGTGCTCGCGTACTTTCTGACCAAGCTCAATCAGCTGGACTGAGTGGCGGCTGATGCACGAGGAGGCTACATGACCGAGGCTCCGGCCACAGGCGAGATCCGGATCGAGCGCGTCACCAAGCGCTTTGGCGAGACGTTGGCGGTCGACGACGTCACGTTCGAGATCCCCGGCGGCGAGTTCTTCTCGATGCTCGGGCCGAGCGGGTGCGGCAAGACGACGACGCTGCGCATGATCGCCGGGTTCGAGGACCCCACGGCGGGGCGCATCATCCTGGAGGGCAAGGACGTGAGCTTCGTGCCGCCGGCCAAGCGCAACGTCAACATGGTGTTCCAGGCGTATGGGCTGTTCCCGCACATGACGGTGCGCCACAACGTCGGCTTCGGGCTGAAGATCAAGAAGGTCGCGAAGACCGAGATGGGCGAGCGGGTCGACGAGGCGCTGCACACGGTGCGCATGGAGGCGCTGGCGGACCGGCGTCCGGCACACCTGTCCGGCGGGCAGCAGCAGCGCGTCGCGCTCGCCCGGGCGCTTGTCAACCGGCCGGCGGCGCTGCTGCTCGACGAGCCCCTCGGAGCGCTCGACCTCAAACTGCGCAAGGAGATGCAACTCGAGCTCAAGCGCATCCACGCGACCACGGCGACCACGTTCGTCTACGTGACCCACGATCAGGAAGAGGCGCTGACCATGTCGCAGCGCATCGCCGTCATGAAGGACGGCGTGGTGCAGCAGGTGGCGACGCCGCGCGAGCTCTACGAGAGGCCGTCCAACGCGTTCGTGGCCGGTTTCATCGGCACGTCGAACGTGATCAGCGTCCGGGCCGACAGCGTGCGCGACGGCCTCGTCGTGATGGACCTGGGCGAGGACGACCGCGTCTGCGCGCCCGACACCGGCGTCGGCTCCAGCGGCGAGGTGAAGATCATCGTGCGTCCGGAGCGGATGCGCGTGTGGGGCGACCCGGAGGGCGAGCGCATCTCGCGCGTGCGCGGCACGATCGCCGAGGTCGTGTACCTGGGCTCGATGACGCAGCTGATCATCGACCTCAAGACCGGCGAGCGAGTCACCGTGCACGAGCTCAACGACGACCTCAAGGGCGCCTTGCCGCAGATCGGCGACCCCGTCGTCGTCCAGTGGGCCGCCGAGAGCAGCTTCGTGATCGACGACGCCGGGGCGGTCAACGTCGCGGTCTCCGCCGATATGCCGGAGTGACCCGGCCGCACGGCGTCGGTTCATCTCTTGCTGACGCGATCCCCGCGCCGGCGAAGCCTCGGTCGCGTGCCCACATCTGGCAACGGTTTCTGCGCCGAACGGACCGAAGCAGGGTCGGCGTGCGCTAGGTTGTACGCCTCACGGCGCAGAGCACCACAGTCGACTGTTTACAGTCAGCCATAATGGCTGTACTGTTCGCCGCACCGTAGTCTTCGCGGCACCGCGACGAGGGGGTCGCTTCCAGCCGTGGGTCGAGGAGGAAGGAGCCGCTCCGCGAGGTTTGATGGGGTGAGCACGGGCCCCTCTTGTAGACCAGAGGTAACTCAGTCATCCAAGGGGGATACCATGAGTCCATCCCGCAGGCATCGCGTCCTGCTCGTCGTCGTTGCAGCGGCCACGCTCTGCATGGCGCTCGCACTTGCTTCGCCGGCCATGGCCGGCAAGCCGACGCCCACCCCGACGCCTACGCCGACGTTCGGCCAGTGGGTCATCGGCGACACGCACAACCACACGCATCTCTCGGACGGCCAGGAGTACCTGCCTACACTGGTCTACAAGGCGTTCTCGGTGTACAAGCTCGACTACCTGGGCAGCACCGACCACGGCGGCGAGTGGGACCGTGACGCCAACGCCGTCAAGTACTGGTACGACACGGTCGGCAACGGCAGCGGCGACGTCTGGGCCTGGGACGGCATGCTCGACAACTGGGACACGTTCAACGCGCTTCGCGCCCAGTATGCGGGCAAGATCCTCTTCCAGGGCCTGGAGTGGGGAACGCCCGGGGTCGACGAGTCGAAGACGGTCGTCCTCGACCAGTACCAGCTGCCTGGGTCGGCGGCGCCGACCTACGCCAGCGGCATGGCCGAGAGCGACTTCGAGTACCTGTTCGACAAGATGGACAGCGACTATACGCAGGCGACGACGATCGGCACGGTGCTGGGTCTGCCGAACTCGCAGGGCACCTCGGAGTCCCGCACCGGCATCGACAAGACTGCCGAGAACTACGACAAGCCCGCGTGGGGTCTCAAGGCGGCGGGCTTCCTCGGGACGAAGTATAAGACCACCAGCTATTCGATCCTCTCGCACCCCTCGCGCGACCTGATGTGGACGGTGGGCAAGATCCGCGCGTACAACGACGCCGCCCCGACGGTGTTCTTCGGCATGGCCGGGATCCCCGGCTCGCAGAAGGAACTGCCCTGCCGTGGCGGCTACGACACGGACGATGAGTGGTTCAATCCCGACGGCTCCATCAACTGGGACATCACGAAGCTGGCGCGCACTTACGGCGGCGCCGACTACATCACCGCCCAGCTCGGCGGCGTATGGGACGCGCTGCTCGGCGAGGGGCGCAAGTACTGGATCTTCAGTGACTCCGACTTCCACAACTCGACTGAGGAGCACTGGCCGGGCGAGTACAACCAGGACCACGTGTGGGTCGATGCCAAGACGCCGCAGGGCATCATCGACGGCATGCGCCGGGGCGACTCGTTCTCGGCCGAGGCGCAGCTGATCGACAGTCTCGACTTCAAGGCTGCGGCGGGCACTGGCAGCGCCACCATGGGCGGCACACTCAACGTCGCCAAGGGCGCGACCGTCACGGTCACGGTCAAGTGGCACAGCCCGGCCGTCAACAACCACGGCGACGTGCCCAAGGTGAACCACGTCGACCTGATCTCCGGAAACGTGACTGGCAAGATCGCGCCGACCGATCCGGCCTACGCCACGAATACCACGAACCCGTCGACCAAGGTGGCGGCGCGCTTCACGACCGCGAGCCTCAGGGCCTCGAAGGGCTGGTACAGCGCCACCTTTACGATCAAGCCGACGGCTGACATGTACTTCCGTCTCCGCGGCACCAACATGGGCCTCGGCGTGGCCGGTCAGACCGACAGCAATGGCAACCCGATTGCCGACTATCTCGAGGACGGCGGGACGAACGACAACCCGACCATCAACGACGACGTCAGGTGCTGGAAGGACATCTGGTTCTACTCGAACCCGATCTTCATCGACGTGCAGTGAGCGGCTGACAGACGTCGCGGCACTGAGAAGGGGCCGGCCCGCGTCAGCGGGCCGGCCCCTTCTTCATGTGTCAGTGACGGCGCGTCACGCGCGCCGGCATCACACCCCTCAGCCGCCGCCGAAGCCGACGCGCACGTCGCCGTCCTCGACCAGGACGGGCACGATCATCTGTCCGGCCGTGAGCTCGGCGAGCTTCTCCATTGCTCCGGGCGTGCTGTGGACGTCGATCTCGTCGTACTCGACCTCGCGCACCCGCAGGTCGGCCTTGGCGGCCGCGCAGTATGGGCAGCCGACCTTCGTGTAGATGGTGGCTCCCATCGTCTTCCTCCTGACGTCGGGGCCGTGGCGCGCTGCGCGCGTGCGCGCAGCCCGGTCACCGCCGCATGAAGCGACCTCTGCGACAAGCATGACGGCACAGCCCCGCGCCGTCCATGGCTCCTCGCGTCTGGCTGGTCGACTGTGTGCGCTCGCGTCCCGCATTGCTCGGTGAAGGCCGCTTCACCCTTGCCGAATCGACCGCCGGTGAGTACAGTCGACAGTAGACAGTCGGTGCCGCTTCCCGTGGGCGGCACCAGGGCGAGAAGGAAGTGACGAGCAGGCGCTCCCGGTACCGGGAGCCATGAGAGGGGGACCAGATGTCGGATGCAGGATCCACTTGCGGGGCGGGCGCACACGAGCGCCGAACCCCGCGGCCCACGCCGAGCGACGCGACCCGTCAGGTCAACGACCGGGAGGTCATCGGCCTCACCCGGGAAGTCGCGCGCGGCGGCATCTCCCGCCGCCAGTTTCTCGTGCGCGCCGCGGCCCTCGGCCTGACCACGTCGGCGATCGGCACGGTGATTGGCGCCTGCGGCACCGGCGAGCCGGCGCCGGCCGCGACGAAGATCGAGAAGGTCGTGCCGGAGCAGATCATCTTCTACAACTGGACGGACTACCTCGCCCCGGTCTGCAAGAAGAACTTCGAGAAAGAGACAGGCGTCACGCTCAAGGAGACGTACTTCGACGACAACGAGGCGCTCTACGCCAAGCTCAGCGCCGGCGCCACGGGCTACGACGTCATCTGCCCGTCCGACTACATGGTGCACGTGCTGATCATGGCCGGCCTGGTGACGCCGCTCGACATGTCGCTGATCCCAAGGTTCAAGAACGTCGACCCGAAGTTCCAGAAGCCCGCCTTCGATCCCGAGACCGACGGCCACAAGTACAGCGTGCCGTACCAGTGGGGTACGACGGGCATCGGGGTGCGCCTCGACAAGGTGGCGGAGACGGTCACGAGCTGGCAGACCATGTGGGACCCGAAGTACAAGGGTCAGATCATCATGGAGAACGAGATGACAGAGACCATCGGCGCGGCGCTGAAGCTGCTCGGGTACTCCCTCAACTCGAAGTCGGAGGATGAGCTGACCCAAGCCGGCGACAAGCTCATCGAACAGAAACCGCTGGTCGCCGCCTACGACACCAACAACATGAAGCGCAACATGACCCAGGGCACCCCGCTGGTGCACGCCTGGAACGCCGACGTGTTGCTCGTCATGGACGAGATCGGGCAGGACAAGCTCGGGTACGTCATGCCGGACGAGGGTTACACCGTCTGGGTCGACAATCTGGCGGTCCCGAACGGCGCGAACAGCGTCTACGGCGCGCACCTGTGGATGGACTTCATCTGCGACGTGAAGAACCAGGCAGACCTGACGGACTGGGTCTGGTACCTTTCTCCGGTGCCGGCGGCGTACGACCTCATCAAGACCCAACTCCTCCTGGACAACTACCCCACGCAGGCGCAGCTCGCGAAGGGCGAGCTCAAGAACGACGTCGGCGAGTTCAACAGCGTGTACGTCGATACGTGGAGGCGCGTGAAGTCGGCGTGAGCGCGCGCGGACGCGGACGCGATCCAGCGTGAGTCGTGCCGCCCCGCCCGGCGTCCACCGGGCGGGGCGGCTCAGTCGCGGTGCAGCCGCAGGCCGTTGCCCGTCACCAGCAGCGACGTGCCCATGTCGGCGAAGACCGCCAGCCAGAGGCTGGTGAGTCCGAGCGGGGCGAGGACGAGGAACACCGCCTTGATGGCGATAGACGCGGCGATGTTCTCGCGGATGATCCGTCCCGTGCGCCGCGAGAGGCGGACCAGTCTGGGCAGCCCCCCGAGGTCGTCGCCCATGAGGGCGATGTCGGCGGTGTCGAGGGCGGCGTCGGTACCGGCGGCGCCCATGGCGATGCCGAGCGTCGCCGCGGCGAGCGCCGGAGCGTCGTTCACGCCGTCGCCGACCATGCCGACGGCGCCGTGACGCCCGTGCAGCTCGCGCACGGCCGCGACCTTGTCGGCAGGGAGCAGGCCGGCGCGGATGTCGTCGACGCCGGCCGCCGCGCCGACGGCGGCCGCGGTCGCGGCGTTGTCGCCGCTCAGCATGACGATGTGCTCGACGCCGGCCGCGCGCAGCTCGGCGAGCGCTGAGGGCGCTGCCGTGCGCAACGGGTCGCTGACGGCCAGAACGCCGAGGGCGCCGTGCTCGTCGCCGACGGCGACGGCGGTCTTGCCCTCGGCCTCGAGGCGCTCGAGGGTCGCGATGAGGGCCGGGTCGGAGGCGTGAGGGCCAAGGAGCTGCGGCCGGCCGACGAAGACGAGCCGGCCGCCGACCTCGGCCCGCACGCCCAGGCCGGCCACCGCGCGAAAGCGCTGCACGTCGCCGCGGCCGTCGCCCTTCGCGTCCGCGGCCGCGAGGATCGCCCGCGCCAGCGGGTGCTCGCTGTCGCGCTCGGCGGCGGCGGCGAAGGCGAGCACCTCGTCCGGTGACGACCCGTTCAGCGCGACGACGTCGCTCACCGCGGGTCGTCCCTCGGTCAGTGTCCCCGTCTTGTCGAAGGCGACGACGCGCAGGCCCCCTGCCTGCTCCAGGTACGTCCCCCCCTTGACGAGGATGCCGTGCCGGGTCGCGTTGCCGAGCGCGGCGAGGATGCTGACGGGAGTCGAGATCACGAGCGCGCACGGGCAGGAGATGATGAGCAGGGCGAGGCCACGGTAGATCCAGGTGTCCCAGGCGGCGCCGAACAGGGGCGGGAGCACGGCGACCGCGGCCGCCAGGGCGACGACCGCCGGCGTGTACCTGGCCGCGAAGCGGTCGACGATCGCCTCCGCCGGCGCCCGGGTCGCCTGCGCCTCCTCGACGAGATGGACGATCTTGGCGACGGTGTTGTCCGCGGCCGTCGCCGTCGTGCGGACGCGCAGCGTCCCGCCCTCGAGAATGGACCCGGCGAAGACGACGTCGCCCGGCCCCTTCGTGACCGGCAGGGATTCACCGGTGATCGCCGCCTCGTTCGCCGCCGCCACGCCGTCGAGGACGACGCCGTCCACGGCAAGACGCTCGCCCGGACGGGCGACGACCGTCTCACCGACGCGGATGTCGGCGGCGAGCACCGCGAGTTCGGCTCCGTCGCGCACGACGGTCGCGACCGGCGGAGCGAGTTCGATGAGCCCCGAGATCGCCCGCCGCGTGCGGTCGAGCGTGGCCGCCTGAAGCACGGTCCCCAGCCCGAAGAGAAAGGCGACGAGGCCGGCCTCGGACCACTCGCCGATTGCCATCGCGCCGATCACCGCCAGGCTCATGAGGACGTTCATGTCGACCTGGCGAGCGCGCAACGAGAAGAAGGCGGCGCGGGCGACGAAGCCGCCGCCGGCGGCGACGGCGGCGGCGAAGAGGAAGGGCGCCAGCGCGGGCGCCATGAGGCCGGCGGCAAAGCCGGCGAGGACGAAGGCGCCCGACACGAGGATGAGGCGCGCGCGCCGGTCGGTCAGCCAGAAGCTGTGGCGCGCGTCGGACGAGTGCCCGGCCCCGGCCGCCGACAGGGCCTTGGTCGGCGAGGCGGCCGCCGCCCCGTCCGACGCGGCGCCGTTCGGCGCGCCGGCCGCGATGCCGGCGGCCGCGCGCTGCTCGGCCGTGTCGTACCCCATGCGCCGCACGGCGCGGTACACGTGGTCGAGGTCGGTGAGCGAGGGGTCGATCACGATCGCGAGCGTGGCGGCGCCGAAGTTGACGTCCGCCCCCTTGACGCCGTCCTCCTTGCGCAGCGCGCCCTGCAGCTTGAGGGCGCAGTCGGCGCAGTCCATGCCGGTGACGTGCAGCAGACGGCGCTCCTGCGGCGGCTGCTCGAGGGCGCCGAGGTCGAGCTGGCCGTGTTCGTGCACCGCCAGCGGGCAGTGGTCCTCGCAGTGGGTGGCGGTGCCGATGCGGCGCGCCAGGCGGACCACGTCGTCCTCGCTCAGGAGGGCCTCATCATGCGTGACGTGGATGAGGCCGCGAGCGAGGTCCGGTTCGACGGCGTGGACGCCCTCGAGACGGAGCAGCTCGCGGCCGACCTCGTCCACGCAGCCCGCGCAGCCGCTCTCGCGCGGGAGCACGAGGGCGAGGTCGATACCGCGCCCGGTCACGCCGTCTCCGTCATACCCTGGTGCTGCACGTGCTCGCGCGTGAGCGCGAGCAGGTGCTCGATGTGCGCGTCGTCGGGCGAATAGAAGACCATGCGGCCTTCGCGGCGCGCGCGCGCGAGGCCGCTCGTGCGGAGGACGCGCAGGTGATGCGAGACGCTCGACTCGCTCATGCCGACGGTGGCGGCGAGGTCGCAGACGCAGATCTCCCCGGCCTCGATCAACGCTGCCACGAGGCGGCAGCGGCTCGGGTCGGCGAGCACCTTGAAGACGGCCGCCATCCGCTCCGCCGTGGCGGCCGACACCAGGCGCTCGCGCACTTCGCGTACGCGCCGCGGGTCGACGACGACCACGTCGCAGCGGTCGAGGGAGTCGTCCTCATCCTTGCCGCAGATCACCTCGGCGTGCACATGGGCGGGCATGGGCGTCACTCCTCTGAATATATGAACAGACGTTCATATATTACCACATTGTCACGCGCCGTACCGCCCGTGACCGTTTACGGCCTGGGGTACAGTTGCACGCGACGAAGGGAGTCGCCCTGACGGACCATCACGAACAGTTCGCCGTGAGCCCGCCCCCCGCCCCTCCCGCGGGCGGCTTCCTCCACGACCTCTTCTCGCGCGAGCTGCTGCGCTATCTCGGTCCCGGGTTCATCGTCACCATCGGGTTCATCGATCCCGGCAACTGGGCGACGAACATCGCCGGCGGGTCGCAGTTCGGGTACGACCTGCTGTGGGTCGTCTCGCTGAGCACGCTGATGCTCATCTTTCTGCAGCACCTGTCGGCGAAGCTCGGTATCGTCACCGGGCGCTCGCTGGCGGCGAACATCCGCACGAGCATGCCGCGGCCCGTCGTCTGGATCGCTGGCATGACGATCGTCCTGGCCTGCGTCGCCACCGATCTCGCCGAGTACCTCGGCGCCGCCCTCGGTTTCTACCTCCTCTTCCGCATCCCGCTCTGGATCGGCGCGCCACTCACCGTCGGGCTCGTCTTCCTCGCCATCCTCGGGCAGCAATACCACCGGCTGGAGCGCATGATCGTCATCTTTCTCGCCGTCATCGCCGGCTGCTACATCGTCGAACTCGTCGTCGTCCATCCGGCGTGGGGGACGGCGGCGCCGCACTGGGTGGTCCCGTCCCTGGACGGCGCCAGCATCCTCGTCGCGCTCGCGATGCTCGGCGCCATCGTCATGCCGCACAACATCTACGTCCACTCCAACGTGATCCAGTCGCGCGACTGGGACCTGACGCCCGAGCGCCGCCGTCGGGTGATGAACTTCGAGCTCATCGATACGACACTCGCCATGGGCATGGGCTGGCTCGTCAACTCGGCGATGATCATCGTCGCGGCCGCCGTCTTCTATCGCTACGGCGCCAAGGTCAGCAGCATCGAGCAGGCGTCGAAGACGCTGGAGCCGCTCGTCGGCCCCTTGGCTCGCTTCCTGTTCGGCACCGCGCTGCTCGTCGCCGGCCTCGCCTCGTCGATCACGTCGTCGCTCGCCGAGGCCAACGTCGTCACCGGCTATCTGGGAAAGCCTGAAGACTCGCACAGCCGCGCCTACCGCGTCGGCCTGGTCGTCACCTCGCTGCCGGCCATGTTCGTGATCGCGCTCGGCGTCGACACGTACCGGGCGCTGATTGTCAGTCAGGTGATACTGAGCATCCAGCTGCCGTTCACGATCCTGCCGCTGCTCTGGCTGTCGCGCAGCCGTCGCCTGATGGGCGCCGAGCGCATGGGGCCCACGCAGACGGTCACGGGTCTCCTGCTCGCGGGAATCATCATCGCGCTGAACGTCTTTCTGCTGTACCAGACGATCTTCGGAGGTTGAGGCGATGGGAGTCTACGAGCGCATCCTGGTGCCGGTCGAAGGCACGGCGACGGACACACCTGTGCTCGAGCATGTCGTCAAGCTGGCGTCGCTCTGCGGCGCCGAGGTCACCCTGCTGCGCGTGGCGCACTTCCACACCCGGGACGAGCGCGCCTGTGAGGTCGGGGACGCTGAGGGCGACATCGAGCGCGCCGCCGAGGCGTTGCGCGCGGGCGGCGTGAAGGTGACGACGCGGATCGTCGCGGGCGAGCCCGGCGAAGTGATCGTCCAGGAGGCGGAGGAGCTGAAGGCCGACCTCATCGCCATGGCGACACATGGGCACGGCTGGGCGAAGCGGCTCGTGCTCGGCAGCACGGCCGAGCACGTGCGGCACCACAGCGACGTACCGCTGCTGCTCGTCAAGGGCTGAGCGCGTTCCCGACCTGCTGTTCACGCGGTACCCCGCGGCGTATGCTTCGCGGAGTGGCGCGGGGGGACCGTCGGGGAAGGGAGCACGCATGCTTGGGAGTGAGCGTGGCCGTCTTGTCGTCACGCTGCTCATCGTCTGCGCCGTCGTTATCGTCTTCCTCATCGTCGCCTCGGCGGTGGCCGCCCGGTTCACCGAGAGCAACAAGTTCTGCGGCACCGACTGTCACGAGATGTGGCCGTACCGCGACACGTGGGCCAAGTCGACCCACAAGAGCGCCGACTGCGTGCAGTGCCACATCCCACCGGGGCCCGTCAACTTCGTGCTCACCAAGATGTACGCCTCGCGCGAAGTCTGGGTGCACTTCACCGGCCAGGTGAAGGCGCCGATCAAGGTCACGCGCCATATCCCGAACTCAGCTTGTATGCGGTCCGGATGTCATACCGACGCGCAGACGAGCAAGACGCTCTCGCTGGGTCGGCCCGCGCCGGTCAAGTTCCAGCACGGCAGCAAGGGGCACGCCAAGCAGCTGTGCATCGCGTGTCACGCCGCGCTCGTGCACGAGGGCGCCCCGGGGGTCGACGCGCCGCCGGCCAACTCGATGCCGTCGTGCTTCTCGTGTCACACGAACGGGCCCAAGGACTGCACGTACTGCCACACGCCGCCGCACAAAGACCGCGGGCCGTGCCAGGACTGTCACAACATCGACAGCTGGGGCGGCGGCAAGAACTTCGCCCACCCCGGCGGTCCGCTGGTCGGCAAGCACTCGCAGATCTCCTGTCAGGACTGCCACACCCAGGGGACGTCGGTGAAGCCGGACGGCTGTATCAACTGCCACGGCGACCAGCACAACGGACTGCCGAACTGCGACGACTGTCACGGCATCGCGTCGTGGACGCCGACGAAGTTCGTGCACCCCCAGGAGGGGCCGCACGTGCCGCGTGGCGACGAGCCGTTGCAGTGCAACGCGTGCCACCCGAGCGGCTTCGGCCAGAAGGCCAGCTGTCCGTGTCACGGAGGGAACCCGCCGACCGGAGACTAGTGGGGCGGTCGCTATACTTGACCGGCCATGCAGCGCCTCGCCCTCTTCGACATCGACTGCACCCTCATCGACGCCCGCGGCGCCGGCGGGCGCGCCATCTTCGGCGCGATCGACGAGACGTACGGCGTCAGCGGCGCGCTGGACGGCTATACGTTCCACGGCCGCACCGACCCCGAGATCGTCCGCGACCTGGCGACACAGTGGGGGGTCGAGCCGGCGCGCGTGGAGGCGGGGGTCGACGCCTGCCTGCGACGCTACGTCGCGCACCTTCGCGAGGAGGTCGCCGAGGGCCGCATCGAGGTGCTCCCCGGCGTGCGCGAACTGGTCACGGCGCTGGCCGCCGACCGCCGCGTCGTGCTCGGCCTCGTCACCGGCAATGTTGCCGAGGGCGCCGCGGTCAAGCTCGAGCCGACGGGAGTGTCTCGCCTGTTCAAGGTCGGCGCCTACGGCTCTGACTCGGCGTCGCGCCCGGACTTACCGGCGGTGGCCGTGCGGCGCGCCGAAGAGGTCGTCGGCCGTCGCTTCGTCGGCAAGGAGATCGCCGTGATCGGCGACACTCCGGCCGACATCGACTGCGGCGCCGCGCTCGGCGTGAAGGCTGTCGCCGTGGCGACGGGGACGTACGACGTCGACCAGCTCGCCGCACACGCGCCCGACTACGTCTTCGCCGACTTCTCCGACTGGCGCGCCGCCTACGAAGCCATCCTGGCCTGAGCGGATCGGGTCACCGGCGCTGCGGCTAGAAACGGTCGGGCCGCAGCGGGCCGAGGTCGAGCGACGGCGTCTCGCCGGCGACGATCTCGGCGACGAGCTTGCCCGTCACAGGTCCTAGCGAGAGCCCCAGCATGCAGTGGCCTGTCGCGAGGACGACGTTCGCGTGGCGTGGGCTGCGCCCGATGACCGGAAGTCCGTCCGGGGTCAGCGGACGGGGCCCGCGCCAGATCCGCCGCACAGGCCCGTCGTCCGGCACGCCCAGCACCCGCTCGGCTGCACGGCGCAGGTGCAGGAGCCGCTTCGGGCGCAGGCGCATGTCCCAGCCGGCGAGTTCGAGCGTGCTGCCGAGCCGCAGCGCGTCGCCCAGCGGGGTGAGCACGACGTGCGCCTCGCCGACGCAGAGCGGCAGGTCCGGCAGGCCGTCTGGGCTCGCCACGTCGATGCTGTAGCCCTTCGCCGGCTCGATGGGGAGTCGCAGGCCCAGTTCGCGAGCGAGAAGCGGGCTCCAGGCGCCGGCGGCGATCACGACCTGGTCGGCGGCGAAGACGCCCCGCGTCGTGCGCACGGCGCGCACGCCCCCGCCGGTCTCGAAGCCGTAGGCCTCGGCTCCGGTCACTACGGTCGCGCCGGCCCGCTCGGCGCGCGCCACGGTCTCGCGCGTGAAGGCGGCCGGGTCCATGTGGCCGTCGTCGCGCGTGAAGACGCCGCCGGCGACGCTGCCCTCGCGGACCTGCGGCACGCGCTCGCGGACATCGGTGGCCGAAAGGATGTCGCTGGGCACGCCCAGCGACCGGAGCTCGGCCGCCTCTTCGGTCGCGGCGTCCATGCCGCCCGCCGTCTCGTACACTGAGAGCCAGCCGTTGCGCCGGTAGTGCCAGGTCTCGCCGCCGTCGGCGGCGAGGTGGTCGTGCAGGACGGCGCTCGCCTTGCTCAGCTCGAACAGGAACGGCGCGTGCGCCCGCGCCACCTCCGCCGCGCAGGCCCCCCGGAACAGCCACAGCCAGCGCGCCAGCGCGAGGCTGGCGCGGGGCCGCACGTAGAACGGGCTCGTCCCATCGAGCATCCATCGGAGGCCCTGACCGAGCGCTCCGGGGTGGGCGAGCGGTTCGACTTCGCTGGGAACGAGCAGCCCGCAGTTGGCGTACACCGCGCTCTCGGACGGGCACACCTCCGATTGGCGCTCCAGCAGGGTCACGGCCGCGCCCCGCTCCGCCAGCGCGGCTGCGACGCAGGCTCCGATGACGCCGCCGCCTATGACCAGGACATCCGCTCGGTCGCTCATCTCGGTCTCCTCCCCGGTACAGCGTCCGTCGTCGCACGCGCGGTCCATGCACGCGCGGTCCATGCTAACGAATGACCCGCCGGAGCGTCAGGTGCGATCGGCGGACGTGCTTCAGGCGGGTCGGCATCCACTTCGAACCCTGACCGACCTCTAACCGCTTGCTCACGGAAGCCGGGTAGCTTGGCGTTCCGGGGCGTCCCCAGGGGCGCATCCTGTCAGGGAAAGACGAGCAAGGAGTCAGGAATGAAGAAGTCCCGTGGCCTGCTGGTCTCGGCCGTGGCCCTCGCGATGCTTCTGGTCGTCAGCACCATCGCCGCCTGCGGCAGCGACGACGAAGCCTCCTCGTCCGCCTCGCCGGGCGGCGACGTCGTCGCCGTGGTGAAGAGCGACGACCAACTGTCGCAGTACGCGCAGGCGCTCGAGGCCGCCGGACTCAGCGGCGAAGGTCCGTACACGGTGTTCGCCTCGAGCGACGATGCGCTGTCCGCGACGGGAGTCACCCTCGACGCCGAGTCGGTGCAGGCGAGCGTCATCGAAGGAACCCAGCTCGCCGAGGCCGACATGGCGAAGGGCACGAAGGCCGACAGCGTGGTTGAGGGCACCACCATCGTGACCTACACGGGCGCCGACGGGTCACTGTATGTGAACGACTTCAAGGTGGTCGGCGACCCGATGACCGCCGACAACGGCGTCGTCTACGTCATCGACGGGGTCATCCAGCCGAAGGAGTAGGCCGGCCTCCGGCTGCGGTGAGGCATGAGGCGGGGCCGGGCCGCAAGGGCCTCGCCCCGCCTCACCTCACATCGTGCCTTCCTGCGCTTCGCGTGTTATCCGGCCAGGCGCGGTCTCGAAAGCGGTATTTGTGACCGCGTCAGGATCGACGCGCGAATCGTCCGATCGCCCCTGAGGCGATGCTTCCGCCGGCTCCAGGGGCCGCTTCTCAGCCGGCGTCCGTCGCTCTTCCAGCTCGACCCGGATGTACGCGTCGAGCAGCCGGCGGCGTCGACGCATCCTTGGCGTGATCATGGAGACCTCCGACCATTGCCGTGGATCCTCGGTATCAGTCTCGACAGCGGTCGTTGAGTGACGGTGAGCGGCGCGTGAGTGTCGTGTTACGCGTGACGCAATCCACGCGCGCTGCGTGGCATGCGACCGTCGCCAGGGAGCTAACGAACCGCTAACCTTGGAGCGGTATGGTTCGGCACACGTGAAGGCAGTGGCTGCCCGCAGGCGTCCGTGAACAAGGAGTCCCGCAGTGGCGCGTGAGACCGTGCTCGTCGTCGACGACGAAGAGGACATCCTCGAGCTCGTCAAGTACAACCTGGAGAAAGAGGGGTACACCGTCGTCGGTGTGACGACGGGTGAGGACGCGCTCGCCGCCGCGCGCCGGAAAGTGCCGGACGTTCTCGTCCTCGACCTCATGCTGCCCGGCGTCGACGGTCTCGAGGTCTGCCGGCGTCTCAAGGCCGACGAGACGACGCGGCACATCCCGATCATCATGCTCACCGCCAAGGGGAGCGAGGCCGACATCGTCACCGGCCTGGAGCTCGGTGCCGCCGACTACGTGACCAAGCCGTTCAGCCCTCGCGTCCTCACGGCACGCCTCAAGGCGGTCCTGCGGCGCGACACCGAGGCGGCGGAGGAGGACGCCGCGGTGCGCGTGAAGGAGCTCGCCATTCATCCCGGCCGTCATCAGGTGCTCGTGCACGACACTCCCGTGGAGCTCACGGCGACTGAGTTCCGCATCCTGCTCTACCTTGCGCGTCGCCCGGGCTGGGTGTTCACCAGACAGCAGATCGTCGATGCCGCCCAGGGCGACGACGTGTACGTCAGCGACCGCTACGTCACCGACCGCTCGGTGGACGTCCACATCGTCTCGCTGCGCCGCAAACTCGGCCCGTGCGGGGCGTACATCGAGACGGTCCGCGGCGTCGGCTACCGGTTGCGGGACGACTGAGCGATGCGTCACCTCTTCTGGCGCATCTACGCCACGTACCTGGTCGTCGTCATCGTCGCGACGCTGGCCGTCGGCGGGATCGCCGTGCGCTCCGCGCACGACTTCTACTTCGACCACACAGCGGACGAGCTCGAGGGGCGCGCGAACCTGGTGCGCGAGGAGGTCTCAGCGCTGACCGACGCCGGTAAGCTGGGCGGCATCGAAGCTCTGGTGCAGCGCATGGGCGCCGCCTCCGGCACGCGCATCACGATCATCGGCACGGGGGCGGGCGGCATCGCGTCGGGAGACGTCGTCGCCGACTCCGACCGGCTGCCGGAGGATATGGTCAATCACGCCGACCGCCCCGAGTTCAAGGAGGCTCTCGCCGGGGGGGTGGGACAAGCCGTTCGCCGGAGTGCGACGCTGGGCGAGGACATGATGTACGTCGCCGTCCCGCTCGAGTCGGGCGGCAAGGTGGGCGTCGTGGTGCGCACCGCGAAGCCGCTCACGGCGGTGAACGAGGCCCTCTCGCGGCTCTATCGGAGCATCTTTGCCGGAGCCGGCGTCGTCGCCCTCGGCGCCGCGCTGCTGGGCTGGTTCGTGTCGCGGCGCATCGCAAGCCCGATGCGCGAGATGCGCGAGGGCGCCGAGCGGTTCGCCGCCGGCGACTTCAGCCGCAAGCTGCTGGTACCCACGACAGTCGAGTTCGCCACCGTGGCCGAGGCGATGAACCGTATGGCGGCGGAGCTCGACGACAAGCTGCGGACGCTCACCCGCGAGCGCAACGAGCGCGAGGCGGTCCTCGAGAGCATGGTCGAAGGCGTCCTGGCCGTGGACCCGGACGGGCGCGTGATCGCGATCAACACCGCGGCCGCCCGGCTGCTCGACGTCGCGGCGCGTGACGTCGTCGGGATGTCGATCGAGGCGGCCGTACGAAACCCCGAACTCCAGCGCGCCGTGACCGCCGTCCTGGGCGGAGAACAGCCGGTGGAGACGGACCTGACGGCGTTCGTCGGTGGCGAGGACCGGTTCCTGCAGGCGAACGGCTCGCTGCTGCACACCGAGGACGGGGCGATCGCGGGCGCAGTCGTGGTCGTCAACGACGTGACGCGTCTGAGGCGTCTCGAGGCAGTGCGCAGTGACTTCGTCGCCAACGTCTCGCACGAGCTCAAGACGCCGGTCACCTCGATCAAGGGCTTCGCCGAGACGCTGGCGGACGGAGCGATCGACGACCCCGACGCCGGTCGCCGCTTCCTGCGCATCATCGCCGGGCAGGCCGACCGCCTGAACTCGATCATCGAAGACCTGCTCGCCCTCTCCAGTCTCGAGCGCGGCATCGAGGGCCGCGAGGTGGCGCTACAGGAGGCGCGCCTGGCCGACGTGCTCGCGGTCGCGGCCGAGGTCTGCGCCGCCAAGGCCGACGCCAAGCGGATCGCCGTGACCGTCGATTGTCCCGACGAGCTGTTCGCCGAGATCAACCCGCCGCTGCTGGAGCAAGCCGTCGTCAATCTGCTCGACAACGCCATAAAGTACAGCCCCGAGGACACCACGGTCGCGCTCTCGGCGGCGCAGGCCGAGCGCGAGACCGTGGTCACGGTCGCCGACCAGGGTGTCGGCATCTCGCGCGACCACCTGCCGCGCCTGTTCGAGCGCTTCTACCGCGTCGACAAGGCGCGCAGCCGCGACCTGGGCGGCACCGGACTCGGGCTGTCGATCGTCAAGCACATCGCCCAGGTCCACGGCGGCAGCGTGTCGGTCGACAGCCTCGTCGGCCGCGGCAGCACCTTCCGCATCCACCTGCCGCGACGCTGAGCCTGCCACACCGACCGTCGGCCGGGCCGTCATCGTGTTTCGCCGAGTCCTCCAGGCACGCCGACGAACGTCTCGCCGCCCTCTGACGTTGCGCTAACCGCTCGCTAACACACGCCGGGTAGCGTCCCTTCCTGGCGCGCCGGGACGACCCGTGCGCACGGACAGCTGTCGACTCAAGGAAGGTCGGGATGAGGAAATCGGATCGCCTGGGGCGCACGTTCGCCGCCGCCACGCTCATCGTCGTGCTCGGCGTGGCCGCGCTGGCGCTCGCCGCCTGCGGCGGCGACGACGCAGGATCGGCCGGCGGTGTCCCGGGATCGGGCACGAGCGACACGATCGTCGGCGCCGGGGCGAGCTTCCCCTATCCGCTCTACTCCAGATGGGGCAGCGAGTTCAACAACCTCAATGGGGTCAAGCTCAACTACCAGTCGATCGGCTCCGGCGGCGGCATCTCGGCCATCCAGGCCAGGACCGTCGACTTCGGCGCCTCCGATGCGCCGCTCGAGCCGGCTGAGCTCAAGGCCGCCGGTCTCATGCAGTGGCCGCAGTGTGTGGGCGGCGTGGTCCTCGTCGTCAACCTCGACGGCGTCGAGAACAACCAGCTCAGACTCACCGCGGACCTCGTGGCCAAGATATACAACGGCGACATCAAGGACTGGGGCGATCCGCAGATCGCGAAGATGAACCCCGGCGTGCAGATACCCTCCGGCAAGATCAACGTCGTCCATCGCTCGGACGGCTCCGGGACGACCTGGATCTTCACCAAGTACCTCGACGCCGCAGCCGGCGACATCTGGAAGCTCGGCGGCGACAAGGAGATCGCCTGGCCGACGGGCGTCGGCGGCAAGGGCAACGAGGGCGTCGCCGCCAGCGTGCAACAGCTCAAGGGCTCCATCGGCTACGTCGAGTACGCCTACGCCAAGGAGACCGGGCTCGTGACCACCCAGCTGAAGAACGCCGACGGCGCGTGGGTCGAGCCCGGTCTCGACGGCTTCAGCGAGGCGGCCGTCAACGCCGACTGGGTCGGCGCTCAGGACTTCTATCTGGTGCTCGTGGACCAGCCTGGCCCCAAGACGTGGCCCATCACCGGCGCCTCGTTCATCCTGGTCCAGAAGGAGCAGCAGGACGCCGCGCGCGCCCAGACGATGCTCCAGTTCTTCGATTGGGCGTTCACCGACGGCGGCGCCACGGCCGAGGGCCTCGACTACGTGCCCATTCCCGAGAACGTCTACCAGCTGGTCGAGAGCAAGTGGGAGACCATCACCGCGAGCGGCTCGCCCGTCTGGCCGCAGTGACCCATGGCGGGTAGGGGCGACAGGACTTCGTCGAGGCCCGTGGCGTGAGCACGCTGGAACTCGACGCGCAGACCCAAGCAGGACCACCGCGCGGCGCCGCCAAGGCGGCGCCGCGCGTCCATCATCGCTTCGGCGACCCGGCCTTCCGGGTCGTCACGCTGGTCAGCGGCCTCATGGTGGCGATCGCCATGTTCACGCTGGCTGGAGTGCTTATCTACAACTCCTGGACGGCGATCCAGGAGCTCGGGCTCAGCTTCCTGACGACCGTCGCCTGGTCGCCGAGCAGTGGCAGCTACGGGGCGCTCGCGGCCCTCGCCGGCACGGTGATGACGACCCTCGTCGCGATGGTCATCGCCGTGCCGCTGGCCCTCGTCATCGCCCTGCTTCTGACGGAGCTCGTGCCGCCTGGGACGGCCCGCGTGCTCGGCACCGCGGTCGAGATGCTGGCCGCGATCCCCAGCATCATCTTCGGCATGTGGGGGTTGTTCGTCCTCGTGCCCTTCATGCAGGAGAGCGTCGTCCCGTGGCTCACCGAGAGCTGGTTCGGCCAGGTCCCTCTCCTGCGCCCCGGACCCACCTTCCAGGGCGGCGGCTTCTCGATCCTCACCGCCGGCCTCGTCCTGGCGGTGATGATCCTTCCGTTCATCACCGCCTTCTCGCGCGACGTGCTGCTCATGGTGCCGCGCGTGACCAAAGAGGCCGGCTACGGCATGGGTTCGACGACCTGGGAAGTGTTGCGCAGGATCAGTCTCCGCTACGCCCTCAGCGGTGTCGTCGGCGCGACCTTCATCGGGCTCGGCCGCGCGCTGGGCGAGACGATGGCGGTGGCCTACCTGGTGGGCGGCGACTTCCAGACCGTGCCGCGCTCGCTCGTCGACCCCGGCACGACGGTCGCCTCTCTCATCGCCCTGCAGTTCAACGAGGCGACGACCAAGCTCGACGTCAGCGCCCTGATCTATATGGGCCTCGTCCTGTTCGTCATCACGATGGTGTTCCAGGTCCTCGCCCAGATCTGGCTGCGGCGGGCGCGGCGCACGACGGGAGGCCGGGCATGAGCGCCTCGGCGCCGGCGTCCGGCCACTCCCTGCGCGCCGACGGGGGCGCTCCGGCTCTCGCCGCCCTGCGCCCGCGCTCGCACGCGCGCCGCAAGGCCGTCGACCTTCTCATCAAGATCTCGGCCTGGGCGGCGGCATGGTTCGGCATCGCCGTCATGCTGCTCATCGTGTGGGAGGTCGTCCGCCGCGGGATCGGCGCAATCGACCTGGCCTTCTTCACCGAGCTGCCGCCTGTGGTCGGCGAGGAGGGCGGCGGCCTGGGCAACGCCATTCTCGGCACCCTGGTGATCACCACCGTCGCCGCGCTGATCGCCCTACCCGTTGGCTTTCTGGGCGGCGTCTGGCTGGCCGAGTTCGGTCGCAACGGCAGGATCGCCACGGGTGTACGCATGGTCGCCAACGTGAACATGGGCATCCCGTCGATCGTGGTCGGCGTCTTTGTCTTCGCCGCCCTCGTGAAGCCCCTGCAGCACTACTCCGGCTTCGCCGGGTCCATCGCCCTGGCCTTCATCATGCTCCCCGTGATGGCGCGCACCACCGAGGACATCCTCAACCTGGTGCCCAACGAACTGCGCGAGTCGGGTCTTGCGATGGGCGTCCCGCGCTGGCGCGTCACGCTCGGAGTGGTCATCCGCGCCGCGCGCAGCGGCCTCATCACCGGCGCTGTGCTCGCCACGGTGCGTGTCGCCGGCGAGACGGCGCCGCTTCTTCTCACGGCGCTCAGCAGCCCGTACTGGCTGGACGGGCTGTTCGGCCCAGAGGGCTTCTTTGGGGGACCGACCGCCAACCTCACCAAGACCGTCTACGACTTCTCCGGCGTGCCGTACGAACGCATGCAGGAGCTGGCGTGGGGCGGCGCGCTGCTGATCATCGTGGCTGTGCTCGGCCTCAACGTTCTCATGCGGCTCATCTTCCAGAGAGGCAAGGAATGGTAGGGACCAAGGTGAGAGAGCAAGCAGACACCCGGCAGGACGTGCTGGTCGCGCCGCCCAGCGAAGTGGCGGCGGCGCGCTCGACCGGCGGCGAGGACTTCGACGCGCTCGAGAGCATCATCTCGGTGCGCGGCCTCGACTTCTTCTACGGCAAGGAACAGGCGCTCTTCGACAACCATCTCGAGATCAAGAAGAACCGGGTGACGGCGATCATCGGACCATCCGGGTGCGGCAAATCGACACACATCCGCACGTACAACCGAATCTACGAGCTCTACCGCGACCACAAGGCGACGGGCGAGGTCATGTTCGACGGACATAACATCCTCGCGCCGGGCACCGACCTCCTCGAGACGCGCCGGAGGATCGGCATGATCTTCCAGAAGCCGAGTCCCTTCCCGATGACGGTCTTCGACAACGTCGCCTACGGGCTGCGCCAGCACTACAAGCTGAACCGCTCGGAGCTTTCGGACCGGGTCGAGGATGCGCTCAAACGATCGGCCCTGTGGGACGAGGTCAAGCGCAAGCTCGGCGAGCCGGGCATCGCGCTCTCCGGGGGGCAACAGCAGCGCCTCTGCATCGCACGCTGCATCGCCACCGAGCCCGACGTCGTGCTCATGGACGAGCCCGCGTCGGCCATCGACCCGGTGGCGACGGCCAAGATCGAGGAGCTCATGGAGAGCCTCAAGGCGAACTACACGATCGTCATCGTCACGCACAACATGCAGCAGGCGGCCAGGGTCAGCGACAACACCGCGTTCTTCTACGAGGGCCACATCGTCGAGTTCGGTCCGACGACGCAGATCTTCTCGAACCCGCAGGAGAAGCAGACCGAGGACTACATCACCGGGCGCTTCAGCTGAGGCCGGGAAGGACCACGACATGACTCACCTTCAACGCGAGATCGACAGACTGAAGCGCAAGATCCTCGCCCTCGGCGCGATGGTCGAGGAGAACCTCCGCCTCGCAGTCCAGGCGATCGAGACGCGTGACGTGGCGAAGGCGCGCAGAGTGATCGCCGCCGACATGGAGGTCGACGAGGTCGAGGTCGAGGTCGAGGAGGAGTGCCTCAAGCTCCTGGCGCTGTACCAGCCGGTGGCGAAGGACCTGCGGTTCATCATCGCCGTCGTCAAGATCAACAGCGAGCTGGAGCGCATCGGCGACCTCGCCGCGAACGTGGCTGAACGCGCCGAGCAGCTGGCCGAGGAGTACCCCGTACCCGTGCCGCGCAGCCTGCCGGTGATCGCCGACCGCACGCGCTGCATCCTTGAGGGCGTGCTGGACGCGCTCGTCCATCAGGACGCGGTGGCGGCGCGCAAGCTGCTCGCCGCCGATGACGAGGTCGATGCCCTTTACAAACGGCTTCTCGAAGAGCTCAAGGCGGAGCTGCGCGCCGATCTCGACCACCTTGACGCGATCGTCCTGTTGTTCAGCGTGGCGCGGTACATGGAGCGTCTCGCCGACCATGCGAACAACATCGCCGAGGACGTGCTCTACATGGTCGAGGGCGAGATCCACCGCCACCTGTTCCCCGACACGCCGACCGAGCTACTGGGGCTCGACGACATGGGCGACGACTGAGTACGTGAGAGACGACTGAAGGTGACGGACGGCCGCCGCGCCGCGACCCCTACCCCGCCGGCCGCGTTGAAGGTCCACCCCGCGAACCGGGTCTCCCCTACCAGGCCCGGGTCGCACCCTAGTGCGGGAGCTGACCCGCCGCGCGAAGGGGTCGGGGACAGTGGGTACGGCTGGAAGTGCGCCCCGACGGCGGTCAGTCGGTGACGGTCAGCGCGACCGCGGGGCTGAAGCCGGTGACGAAGCCGGCGGTGGGCGGCACGCGGAGGCGTGCCGCGGTCACGCCGGCGACCGCGGTCCAGTTGAACGAACAAGCGCCGTCGGCATCGAACGTCGAACTCACGACGTTCGTCCAGGCGCCGCCGCCCTTCGTCTGCAGCCACACCGTCGCGCCGGGCAGCAGCGGCGTCGTCTTGCCGCGGAACTTGACGACGTCTCCCGCCGCGACGCTCGTCGCGCTGGCCTCCATCGAGACGGCCGGCCGCACCGCCAATCTGACCTTGGGCGAGCGCGCCTTGTCGGAGACGCAGAAGTACGTCGTCGCCTCGTTCGGCTTCGCGTCGTAGGAGTAGCTCGAGTAGGTCGCCTTGTACCCCGAGCCGAGGTCCTGCGTGTGGCGGGTCGTGCTCACGGTGAGCGACCCCGACCCTCCGTCACGGATGTAGCGGAGCGTCACGGCCGCCCCCTCCTCGAGCGCGGGGTAGATGCGACCGCGAAGGCGCGTGCCGACCCCGTAGGTCACGGTGGTGGCGTCGGCGACGAGCGACATGCTGGTGAAGGCGACCCACGTGTCGCGCAGCGCCAGCTTGTAGCGCAGCGACGCGCCCGAGACGAACGTCATCCCCTTCGTGCCGACGATAGCTGCCTTGACGACCCGCGGCGAGACCCCGTGTTTGACGACGAAGATCGTCCGCAGGCTGCCCTTCACTCCCGCTGGGTTGTCGTCGCGATAGGTCCCCAGTTTGTCCTCGAACCAGGCGGCGCCGTGCACGATCGGGTTCTCGGGCCACAGGTGCAGCGGCGAGAAGGTGTCGTACGGGTCGTCGACGCCCTTGAGGTAAGGCATGGGGGACGTCTCCCATACGTTCTCGATGTTCTCGGTGTGCCCGCCGGAGGTGGAGAAGTAGAACGCGGCGATCGGCTGGCCGTTGTAGGCGGGCACGACGCTGGCGCTCGCCCTCACGGCCGCGTTCGATCCTGCGGCTTCGCCGCGCATGCCGCCGTACGCCTGGTCACGCGTCGTGCAGTACACGTCGAAGGCCTCGCCGGGGTTGCGCGACCGCTCCGCGTAGGCGCGCGCGGCGCAGGCCTGCGCCTTGAGCGCCTCGGCCGGCCATGAGGAGGACATCTCGAACGGGACGACGCCGCGCAGGTAGCTCTCGAGCGGCAGCTTGTTGATGATCGTGAACCCTGACGACGAGTGGAGGACGCGGATCACGCCGCGGTACTTGCCGGTCTTGCCCCAGTCGTCCGCGGTGAGGGTCTTGAGCTGGCCGGAGACCGGACTGAAGGTGACGGGCGATTTGAACGACTGGCCCAGCGTTCCGGCGGTCACCCTGTACTTGCCGCCTGTCCACGTGACGACGGCGGTCGTCCCTCCGGGGATCTTGAGCTGCGTCCCGGTGACCGAGGCGACGTAAGCGTTCGCGCAGGTCAGCCTGACGCTGCCGACTTCCCCCCGCAGGCGCACGCGGATGACGGCGTTGTCGACCTGACCCAGGCTGATGCCGGTGTAGTAGTGCTTCAGGATCTCCTTGTACGTCCAGCCGTGCTTGGCGTAGCCGTACGCCCCCCACTGCGACATGCCGATGCCGTGTCCCCAGCCGCGACCGATCATGGTGACGTTGGTCGTGGCCGTCCACGCCGGCGCGGCCAGGACGAGAAGGGCGGCGGCCGCCAAGACGAGCGCGGCAAGCGCAGCGGCGCCGCGCCGCGGCCGACGGCCGGCGGGGCCGATGCTCATGTTGGGGATGTGTCCGGTGGGGTCCATGCGTGCGGTCGATCGGCCGCGAGAGACCGCCGCCGATACTACGCGGCGGTCACCGCCGCGGCAAACGGCGTCTCGTGGCCGTTCCTCCCTTCTGCTATCGGCACTCGACTCCTGCACCTGAGCGGTTGCCAGTCCTGGCAACGCCTCGTGAGCAGCATGGCGCCGGGTCGGCGACCTGCGGCCGGCCGCGAGCGGCCGGCGCTCAAGCCGCCTCGATCGGCGCCGATAGACACAGGGTGACCATGAAGCAGGCAACAGAAAGACCGATTCGGCACGCGATCGCCTTCGTCGTCCTCACGGCGGCGGCGCTCGTCTGCCTCGCCTCGACGGCGAGGCCCGCGAGCGCCCAGACCTACAGCGACGTGTCGCGAGGTCATTGGGCGCGAGCGGCGATCGACTGGGTCACGGACTACGGTCCGGCCGGCCGCAAGGTGCTCGACGACTACAGCAGCACGTTCAAACCCGAGCGCAAGATCACCCGGCGTCAGCTTGCGCGCGCGCTGGTGCTCGCCAGCGGGCATCAGGACGACACGGTGACCCCGATCGACATCCCCGACGTGGTTCCCGATCTGGACCCGGACTACTGGAACATCCAGATCGCCGTCTCGCTCGGGCTCATGGGAGTGACGGGCGATGGGTTCCACCCGGACGCGACCGTCACCGCCGCCAAGGCCGAGACCGCGGTCGTACGCCTGGTCAAGCTGCTCCACCCGGACGACGACTGGTCGCTCCTCCCGGCGCTGCGCTCAGGGACCTGGGAGCCCACCGACGGCTGGAAGCCGAAGGTTCCCGGCTACCTCCCGTCTGTCGTCGCCTCCCGCTGCCTGCTGCTTCGCTTCAACCACGCCTACGGCAAGGAGGAGCAGGAGGTCTCGCCCAGAGAGGCGATCGACCGGGCGGAAGTCGCCTACATGCTCCGCGAGGCGCTGACCGTCAGCGAGTGGGAGGTCGACGGACTTGGCGCCTACGGCACGGTGACGCTACCGGCGCTCAGCAAGCGACAGCGCCAGATCCTCACCTTCGCCTTCGCGTACATCGGCTATCCGTATGTCTGGGCGGGCGAGTACCCGAGCAAGGACTCCCCTTACGGCTACCAGGAGCACGGCGGCTTCGACTGCTCGGGCTTCGTCTGGTGGGTCATGAAGATCCATTTCAAGTACCCGATCAGCTCCAACGAACGGGGCGCGAGCGACATGGCGCGCAGCGCCAAGCCACGCGTCTCGCGCAGCGATCTGAAGCCGGGTGACCTGATGTTCTTCGGGCCGAACGGCCCCGCGTCGCCGGCGTCGTCGATCTATCACGCCGCCCTGTACATGGGGCACGGCTGGTTCATCCACTCGACGGGCTCGAGCGACGGCGTCACCATCGCCTCGCTGAACCAATCGGACTACTGGCGCACGTACTTCGCCTGGGGCCGGCGCCTCCTCAGCAAGGCGGAACTCACCGTCCAGTAGCGGGTCGCTGCTCGCGGCGACCGACGCGCCGCCTGTGCGCCGGCCGAAGGCCGGCGCACGTCACCTCGTCAGGCGAGCCCTTCGTACTGGCGCTCGTAGTAGGCTCGCCACTCCTCCGACTTGAGACGCTCCCACCAGGCGCGATTGTCGCGGTACCAGGCGACCGTCGCGGCGAGACCGTCGGGGAACGACACCCGCGGCGCCCAGCCGAGCGCGCGAAGCTTCGCGCAGTCGAGCGCGTAGCGCCGGTCGTGACCGGGCCGGTCGGTCACGTAGCGGATCAGACCGGCATCCTTGCCGAGGAGCTCGAGGATGCGGCGGGTCAGGTCGAGGTTCTCGACTTCGTTCCCGCCGCCGACGTTGTAGACGTTCCCGGGTTCCCCCGCCCGCAGCACGAGGTCGATCGCGGCGCAGTTGTCCTCGACGTGAAGCCAGTCGCGCACGTTGCGCCCGTCACCGTAGACGGGCAGTGGCTGGTCGTCGAGGGCGTTCGAGATGAACAGTGGGATGATCTTCTCGGGGTACTGGAAGGCGCCGTAGTTGTTCGAGCTGCGCGTGATGACGACCGGAGTGGCGAAGGTGCGGTGGTAGGCGAGCACGAGCAGGTCGGCCCCGGCCTTGCTCGCCGAGTACGGGCTCGAGGGACTGACGTCGGAGTCCTCGGTGAAGGCACCCTCCGCGATCGAGCCGTAGACCTCGTCGGTCGAGACCTGCAGGTAGCGGCCGACGCCGAGCTCGCGCACCGCCTCGAGCAGGGTGTGCGCACCGAGCACGTCGGTGCGGATGAAGTCCTGCGGGTCGCTGATCGAGCGGTCGACGTGCGTCTCGGCGGCGAAGTTGACGACGGCGTCGGCGCCGGCGAGGGCGGAGTGCACGGTGGCGGCGTCGCAGATGTCGCCGTGCACGAAGCTGTAGCGCGGGTCGCCCTCGACGTCGCGCAGGTTCTCGAGGTTGCCGGCATAGGTGAGCTTGTCGAGATTGACGACCTCGAGATCGTCGTAGGCGCTCAGCAGATGGCGCACGAAGTTGGAGCCGATGAACCCGGCGCCGCCGGTGACCACGATGCGCACGTGCCTCTCCTCTTTCGATCGCTGGCCAGGCGCGCCCCTCGCGGCGCGCGGCAGCCGCAGCCTACCCCAGCGCCGTGAGCCGGTCGACTACTTCGGCCACGCCCTGGGCCCAATGCGGCAGACGCGGGATGGGGCGCTCGCTGACGAGCGCTGAGAAGGCCGGCCGCTTCGCCGGCCGGCCCAGCTCGGCGGTCGTGATCGGCTCGACGTCCACGCCGATCCCGGCCAGTGCGACCACCTCGCGGGCGAACTCGTGCCACGAGCAGTAGCCACTGCCCGCCATGTGGTAGAGGCCAGGGCCGACGCCGCGGCGCAGCGCCTCGTCGACGGCCGTCGCGAGATGGCCGGCGAAGGTCGGCGATCCGACCTGGTCGTCGACGACCAGGAGCGGCTCGCCCGCCTTCGCCCTGTCGCGGCCCGCGGCCAGTATCGACTTCACGAAGTTGTGGCCGGTCGCGGAGAAGAGCCACGCGGTGCGGATCACCATGCCGCGCACCCAGCCGAGCACGATCTCCTCGCCGGCGAGCTTGGTGCGAGCATAGACGTTCAGCGGCGCCGTGGCGTCGGTCTCGACGTATGGCCGCCCCTTGACGCCGTCGAAGACGTAGTCGGTCGAGAAGAAGACGACGAGGGTGTGGGTGCCGTGCACCGCTTGCACGACGTTGCGCGTGCCCTCGACGTTGACGGCCTCGGCGGTCGCTGCGTCTGCCTCGGCGCCGTCGACGTCTGTGTAGCCGGCGGTGTGCAGGACGATGTCGGGCTCGAAGGCGCGGACGGCCGCGCCCAGGGCATCCGCGTCGCGGATGTCCAGCGCGGCCTCCCGCGCCAGGAAG
>Ga0315281_10002371_pt1 | contig 27984 bp, 25 predicted proteins | sample YL17G07_0_MG_FD_204540 | JGI IMG/M metagenome (GOLD analysis project Ga0315281, IMG submission 204540) | Sediment microbial communities from Yellowstone Lake, YNP, Wyoming, USA - YL17G07_0 | ecosystem: Environmental > Aquatic > Freshwater > Lake > Sediment | place: USA: Wyoming | collected...
GCGAGCTTGATGTAATCCTTGACATGATTTCCCACGCAGAGCGGGCATTATGCGAAGGGCGCAACTCAGAAGCGGTAAAGTCAATTTCGCTGGGTGAGTCACATCTTCAAGTCGTCCAAGAAATCGGTAATACAGAGCAAGCTCGGAATCAAATGCCCTTGAGCTCCAGATCAGTGCACAACAAGAATGACGAAACGAGTGCAAAATGAATGCTAAGCGCCAACAGAACGAAAACTTGAAAGGCCAAACTGATTCAAGCGCTACCAATCCTCAGCGGCGCGTCCAGCGGACAGATACCAGCTTGAACGCAGCTGGTGCAAACGCCTCATTCGAAGAGCAGCGCGCCTCTGCGAGACTGATTGGTGAGACTCAACTACGGCTGACCGCTCTAAGGAAAACATGTTTTCGAAACATCTCAGGTGCTGTTGAGAACGAACGTCAAGAATGGTTGAATGCAATGTTTTATCAAGCCGATGACTTGCTGCGAGAAGCACGTGGAGTTCTTGTCCAACGAAATGTTGTGCGCACGAATCGGTTGCGAAGAAGCACGGGAGAGGTGTTGGATGTCATCGAGAATGACCTTCAACAGAGGTGGTTCTCACAGCAGGAGGTGCAATGGGAAGGCAACACGAGAGAACATTCCTTAACCAGTCAACTGAGATGGGAACTGACAAGGAGGAAAAGCGAGACACTAGACTAGGCGTGCCAAGCGATTTCGCTCATAATCCGGCAGCCGGACAAGGAAAACAATTGAACCAGGGGGATTTATCTAAACCCGCAGAAGAGGGAATACAAATGCGATCGTTGAACGCTCAGACAGATGGATTGGAAGATCAACTTCTTCGAGCACAGCAAGAGTTGCGCCGATGCTCCATTGATCTTTTGAGCGATTTGGAGCGGAGGAAAGGGAAAATGTCGGTAGAAGCCTACATAGAATTCCGCCGCTTCTTGAACTGCGTCAACGATACGCTGGTGCACGCTGCAGAAGCAACGACTACAAACCGATGGTTGACTGCAAAAGAGGAGATTATCAAGGCAGATAGCGTGTTGACCGATATCCAGAAAGCGCTTCAAATGAATATTTCTCTCTCGCAGGTAATGAATCGTTAGGCGCGAGAGTCGCAGAAAACCGTGGTTGCAGTGTGCGTGATGCGATTCAGTAGAACACTATCAGAAGAAACGTCGAAATGGAACTACGGGGGTCTGACGTTGCGCGATGTTTTCTAAATCAATTGTGCCTGAACAACAGTGAAGATCATATCAGACGCCTCAGCGTGAAGGAACAACTAACAAATTTTGACAGACTGAAATCTCAGCCTTCGGTGAGTGAAGCCTTTTCTGAGCTTGTCCGCCTCCAAGAAGAGTTGGATAGGCTGATAAGATCGGCAAGTCCAGGTGCCTTGGAATCAGCGAATGACCTTGCGTGTGAGATTCGCCTCTACCTGCAGCAGGCAAGGGTATTGCTTCTCTGCATAAATGTTGATGGGGCAATGCTGAAGATGAACATGGCAAGTCAGAATGTTCGAAAGCTTCAAGACCTTCTTGCTGAGATCCCGAAATGAAGAGGGTAGATGTTCTGCACGCAGAGAATGCAAGTTTTTGTGATACTGGTACGCCGACACAGGCTATAAGAAAAATAGTGAGGAGGAAGTCTGTTTGTGACGTTAAAGGCTCTTGATTGCCTCCTAGAAAACCTAAAATCTATATGCCCAGCTCTTAAGAAGCAACATGCCGATAATTGAACCAAACAACGGCAGGAAAGAGTGTGCCTAAGATTTGCGGCTGCTGCGCGAATGCAATACGGTCGTCAGAAGTCACAACGGAATGTGGTACTCCGATAAGTAATACAGCCCCCTAATAACGACCTCAATGCGATGAGCGCGTTAGTAAGACGATGTGGGCATTTGCGTTCGAGGACTTCACATGGACCGCCTTACCCCAAAGCAAGCAATTGAAGCTGCTGAGACGCCATTAACCTTGGCTCGGCATGCAAAAGCAGAGGAGTATGCCCGACTGGAGCTCGCAAAAGCCGAACTGGCGCTGCAATCAGCGCTTGAGCAGGCAGGCCCGCACGCTGCCCTCAAAACGAAGGCGCTCGCAGTAAGAGCTAAAGAACTCGCTGAAGCTGCACTTCGGGTAGCTTTGGAAAAGTAAGGATTTGATGTTGCGCGTTCCACTGCGCTAAAGAAGCCGAAGGAAGAAAGGGGGCGATCGACGAATGTAGTTCAGCCGTGGGAAAAAGGTTGCAAGTACTTCAAGTAATCAACAATGCGATGAACGTTTTATCTTCGAAAAGGACAATTGCCCATGCCACAACAGATAATCGACACAGCCAAAGCCGTAATTGCGGAGGCAAAGAAGGCCAATGCAGCGCAATACGCACAGCAAGAGCTTGCTGATGCAGAATCTGCCCTTCAAAATGCGCTTGAACAACTAACTAAACGTAATGACTTTCAAGCCCGATCATTTGCTGCAAGAGCGAAGGAGCGTGCCGAAGCTGCACTGCAAAGGGCACGCACAAAGCAACCCTCTGCTCCGGTACCACCAGCCGGTCCCCCAACCATAGGAACAGGGGAAGCAAAGACCGAGGCACCGGCCCCGCAAAGACCAGCATTTGACTCATCAAAGAAGAAAAAGGATAAGAAAGGAAAGGGAGATACACCAAGACAAGGTTAATCAATCAAGTGCGAGATGAAGGACAAGGTGAGAGATTTGTCTCCGACGAAGAGCGCCATGCCAGAAACCACCATGCCACTGCCCGAGTTAGTATACCAACTCTTAGATAAGGCACGGTTATCTCTCAACAAGGCAGCGCAGGTAGGAGCAGATAGATCGGCTTGGGTCGAGTATTGGAAAGTCGAGGTCCTTTATGCTACGGCGCTCCAACAAATGCTTAGAGAACAATTTACTCAGGCACGCACCCTCGCCATAGAAGTCGATGAAGAGGCACGGCAACTTGAACAGAACATCATTGACCAGATGGATCATACGAGAGAATCTATCAGCATTCTCCTCGAGCAGTTCTCCACGAGAATGGGAAAACTCAGAGAATCGTATCGCCTTGAGCAGGAGAAACTACCGGCGTCTCGTGTTTCACGCTGCAGCCAGCTTTTCTACGAAGCCCGGCAAAGCTTTAACAGAGCTCTGGGGGCGTTCATATCAAGGGATTTCGCACAATCTGAGAAATACCTTGCGGAAGCAAGATCCCACCTTGATACAGTCGAGAGCCTTCTCCATCAGCGGTATGAGAGTTCAGACGATGGACATGCCTCATAAGTAAGAGGGATCTAGCGAACGATGAAGTTCGTCTTTAGTGCCCTTTGCCTTTGCTTTCTTCTTAATCATATCATTCTTGAGCTGTACTCAACCGCCGAAGGAGGAGGAAGCAGCGGCAAATGCAATTAGCATTTGGAGACTGTGCCAATTTGACTTTGTTTTGTTGCCCATTAGCAGAACAACGCCGAATCTGCGACAGCAGATCAACAAGCGCCGTCAGTCTACCCCTTTGATTCTTCTGAGCTAAGCTGCAGTTTCAACTTTCCGAGAAGCTGGCTCGTTTCGTAGATAGTTTTCCCAAGAAATTTAGAGAGCCTGCCGACTGAGATCTTCCCTAGGCGAAAAGCCTCCAGTGCGAGCTTGATATAGCGATCCGGATAGAGTTCCTCGCCACTGATACGTACTTCGCTCGCTTTGTAGCCGAGTAGGTCATCGATCTCGAGGCCGGAGTCGGATAGTTCCTTTCGTAGCAAGGAGCTTTCTCTTTCGGAAACAAGGCCCAGAAGCAAAAAGCGTTGGAGAGTTGATTCATAGTCCACGCCGAAGTATCGCGCAATTGCAATGACGTCAAACATGCTGGGCTTTGCTTCGGTCCGCATTTGGAGCCAAAGCTTTTCAACTGCCTCGTGCGGCATCAGGAAATTCAGCGCAAACACGCTCGCCCGATATTCTGTTAAGGAATCCTTCAGCCAGTTGCTGCAGACTACGAAATTGCTCTTTGTCTCCATCATCTGCCAGTCGAGCAATGCGTGACAAAATGTGTGTGCAAGACTGAAGCGATCCAGCTGTCTGTTTCCCGATCGGTTAACGAGCAAGCAGTGGCCGTATTCGGGACTATAGACATAAACGCCGCTTAGGTTTGTCGTGTTGAGTTTCCGTTTGATGGCTTTCAGACCGATCGTATCAAGGAACAGTCGCACATCATAAGTTGGCTCTATGCCTAGGCCAAAGATGGTCCGAAGGGCCGATGCGTACCGAATCCCTTGTTCTATCGCATCATGTCTCGTTTTTGGAACCACAATATCCTCGAACACTCGCACCACGTTTACCTTTCCCATCACGTGCCGCTCAAGCTCAGCGTAGTCCTGGCAGAATATCCTGAAATCGTCTAGCACAGCGCGGTCGGAATCAATGATCTCTCCTGACATTAACAATGGAGAGAAGGATTCGCTTTGATCGCCGAAACTCGAATCGAGGAAAAAGTGAAGAGGCTTGTTATACAGCTCAGCAAACTTCGCTAGTTCCAGACTATCCACATTCCGTTTACCGGCTTCGATTGCAGAAATCGTGGGCTGCAGCATACCGGTCTTTGTCGCCACCTCTTCTTGAGAAAATCCAGCAGCTTTCCTCGCATTTCGCAGGCGCTCGGCAAGTTCAGCTAGGGAGATTGTTGGCATGGTCGAGACTTTTGGCCGTTCTTTCCTCTTCTCGGTTAATATAAGAAACTCTTACCATAAGATTGCAATGGCTCGAATGCAATGGGCTCTCAATTCGTCGCACGTAGAAGCCTTCACCCAGGACCCTTCCACAGGATTGCCAAGGATGGCTAGACCGTATCGACTAAAGCAATCTTTGCATGGTTGTGGTCCGCTTGACAACTGCGGTGATGGCTGTTTGACACATTCTGCCATGACATTATGAAGGAGTTGGTGAAGTAGTGGAGTTTGAAAAGCTAAGCAACTGAAAAAGCTCGTGGTGCAGCTGTCATCGAAGAACTAAGAAAAAAACCTGACTAGTATAGAGGGCAGTTCCAAGAAACGATGAGCTCTTGTAAATTATTCTTTTTGACATTTCTCGTTCTTGTTGCAATGGTCGACAAAAACCATTTGCGTGTGGCTAGCGCGATACCGATTGTAACAATCGGCTGGCGATTTTTGATCAGGGGAGATCGAAGAAAGAAGCATCTTTCGAATTCTTTGAGAGTTTGGCGCGCGGATGGCAGAATTTTCAGATTCACGGTCTAGCACCTATCTCCGTACCTATAAATGAGGTGCTGAACCCGAAAATAGCGTTCGGGGAATGCAAAAGCATTTGATCACGACGGATTGCCGGCGACACCGAAACCCGGAATACTCGGGCCGACCGATGACCGTTTAGAACCCCTGCGCGAACATCCCCCAGAACACATCCCCCAATTCCCACCATTTCACCATCGCAGCGCGGGCGAGATCATTCGTGTAGTTCGTGAGGTACTCCCTCACCTTCTGATGCCCGGCGTCTGAGCCATCCTTTTTCAAGATCTCCTGCACCCGCTGCTCGATGGAGGGAAGATCGGAAAAGCCCTTCTCCTCAAATTCCATCATCGCTTTTTCGATGTGGCTCCGTGTCCTCCCCCACTGAATTGTCGCAAGGCGGTTCGCGCGGCGGAACCACCAGGAGGCAGCATCCTCGCGATATTTTTGCTGACCGCACACTTCAAAACTCTTGGGCAGTTCGAGGGCCCCTGCAAAAATCGGGAAACGCGGGCTTTGCCCAGGATTGTCAAAGGAAAACCACGCCACACCCCCGACCTCGTCGGGCAGCCAGCTGCGGCACTGAACAATCTGAGAGTAATCACACCGGGAAATTGCAATCGTCCGTGTTGGCACAACCGTTCCAGGCTTAATGGTGTTCAGAAGCGTCATAAGCTCGCGACTCATCCAACCATTGGCAAGCGGACTTTTTATCATCTCCGGGCCTTTTCCGGCGATGCTGTCTTTCACCATCTCCTCTCGAGATCTCGGTTTCTGCACCATCAGGTTGTTCGTCATGTCGTACTGCGTCCCCTCGTAGGTCTCGCGATACATCTTAAGTACCTCTTGCAGCGAGACTTTCTTGTCGGGCTTGACGCTGAACGGAAGCTCGTCGGCTTCCATCTTCAGGTTCAGGGACGGGGCGAAGGTCGACAAGACGTAATACTCGCGGATCGAGAACGGCTTCCTGCCGCTGTACGCCTTCCAGAATTTGAACGGTTCACCTTTCTTCGCATCCCACCATCCCATTTCCTGGGCCAGGGAGAACACGTTGTCCGAAGCCATGTAGCGGTCGGGATCTTTCAGGTTGAGCTCGCTGATGCGCGGGATGTTCGCCGACACCCCGATGTGATCATCCGGAATCCGGACAGCTGCCCAGACTGCTCCTTTCTCAGCCGGGCCCGCTCCAAAGATCTCAAACTGCCACACCTCCTTCGTGTCAGCTACTGTGAGACACTCGCCCCAATCGCCATAGCCGTATTTTGTCGCAAGGCTGCCCATCAGACGGATCGCGTCGCGCGCCGTTGTGCAGCGCTCCAGCGCAATCGACTGCAATTCCTCGATCAGAAACATACCCTCGTCGTTGCGAAGTTCCTCTCGCCCGCCGATCGTCGTCTCGCCAAAGGCCAGCTGCTTTTCGTTAAGGGACGGGTAGGCAACGTTGAGGTAGGAATAGGTTTCGTCAGCTTCCGGGATTTCTCCTTTGAGGATTTTCCCCCGCATGTCGGAAACGTATTCCGTGTGCAGGTTTCCCCAGTAGATCTTGCGGACCGCACCTTTGTCGTGCTTCTTGTGCGGCACGATGTTGAGCCAGGTTCGATAGTTGCCGTCGCACGTGTGACCAACCATCACCGAGCCGTCTGTCGTAGCCAGTCGGGCGGCCATAATACTTGTACAGCCTTCATCGGTCTCGATCTGCTTCTTCTGGTACTGCGCTAGCGCCTGCGAGCACAGAACAAAGAGAAGCACCAAGAAGAGAAGCGCAAGGTGCTTTCGGAAGTTGACGGGGACGAAAGATTCCATGGTACGTTGTCCTTTCTCTATGAACGTTATGTGATTTGCTCCTTCAATTCTTCTCATTCGTACCACACACGCCCGGGCTTTGCCTGTGATGGGTCGTGCAGGAAGACACCGATTCCTTTTTCAATGATCTCCGCGTATCGAGGGACATTCTCGCAGAGCAAAGGCTTTTCAGGATGGGCTTCGGTCCAGCTCACCATCGTCTGCAGAACTGCGGACGTATGCCGGCCAACGCGAACATCGATCGGCCATCCTTTCTCATCAATCTTCTCAAAGAGCAATCCGTGCTTGCCAGCCTTCATTACAAACTCGTCTTTTCCCGTCAACAATTGCTCCCGCGTCGTTTTACCCCGAGTGGCGTCAAGAAAAGGCTCCGGCGCCTCAAACAGAAGCGAAATGGCATCGGAATAGTCTCCGATTTCCCTGTGGGAGAGCCCGTGCAAATTCTTGGGAGAGAACTCCATTCCCATCTTGAACCCTTCCATATCGGTCAGCGTCATCGAGACGAATGTCGCAAGCTCCTGACCTTTCTCGTGCGCGACGATCGTGCTGATCACCGGATATTGAAGCTCCGCCTCGTGGAGATCGATCACAATGTCCACCTTTTCCTTCCTGATCATCTCCATCAAAGCATAGCACGTTTTCTCCGTCAGGGTCCCGTTCGGCCTACCGGGCCAGCAACGGTTCAGATTGCGGATATCGACGTAGGCGAGATATTGACCGCTCGGGTAGTGAATATACACCTCGGGATCGGGCCATTGATCGAGCGGATTAGACCAGCGATCGCCAAGGCGGAATATCTGCCCGCCCCACGGCGTGGTAATGGTGAAATCTGGGGGGTACGCGCCGCCAACCCGCGTCACGGTCGTCGCGCTCCGGTTTGCGCTGAGCACGACGATCAGCCTTCCTTTCTTCATCATTGCGTTCTCAGCGAAGAGCCATGCAGCAAGCTGTCCGCCCGGCTCTTCGGGGTGTGTCCCGCCGAGGATGCAGAGCGTCGCACCCGGCTCTGTTCCCTCGAGAACGTACACGTTGCAGTCATTCGCTGTTCCTTGGATGCCGGAAAAATAGCGGCTGAGCTTCACCACCTGCGTTACGCCTTCGCTGATCACGACGGGCTCCTTCAGATGCCGACTCTCATAGAAGCTCACGCCCGAGGTGATCAGGAGAAGCAACCCCACGATGCCGAAGCCGAGTTTACGAAGCGATGACGTCATAACATTCCCTCACTTCAACAGGAATAAGCGTAGAAGGAAAGGAATTAAGACAATGATGTACAGAATTTCTCTCTGCCACTCCTTCGTCTTGATCAGATTGAAGATGAGCAGCACGCTGACATACCCAACGAGAACATAATAGATGATTGAGATAATGAGGTCCATAGCTATTCTTTTCCTATAATCCGGTGAAGAAACCCAGCTGTTTGCTGTAGACAACCATCAGCGTGCCAATAAGGATGATGATGATTGCCGGCACGAGGCACGCCTTCAGGAACTGTGCGTAGGAATCTCGATAGCCCGTAACATCCACGGTCAGTCGGCCGATGATCGCCGTTGGAGGAAGGGCATCGCCGAGCGGCCAGATCACGCTCATTCCCGCCAGCGCGACGATCGGATTGAGCCCGATCGTGTTGAAGAGCAACACGAGCGGCACGCCAATAACTGGAGCCGCGCCCCACATCAGGACGGCTTCTGAAACCGGAAGCACGATGAAGAGCGATGCGTAGACCACCGCTACCGGCAGCGTCACCGTTGTCACGGCAAGCAATCCTCGAACGCCCGTCAGCGTCATGATCTGAACAAGAATTCCCACGCACGTGAGCGTGCCGAGAAGGGGCAAGAGCTGGTCAATGGTGTCTCGAGAAATCTGGAGGATGTTGATCTTCTGCGGCGAGAGCACGTAAGAGGTCAGCGCCGCGCAGAGAAACATCAGAGGGAGCCCCGTGACGACCGTCGAATGCGGCCACGTCCTCCCGACGAAAATGAGCCCAAGGAAGACAACAAATGGGAGGATGACTTTCAGCCAGTTCATTCCCGCAGGTGGCGTTGGAAGATCTTCGAATGCCTTTTCCATGTCTGCCGGTTTTCCTTTCCAGCCGAGGAGAAACATCGTCAGTATTCCCGCTATGAGACACGGCAGCAGCAACGGCCAGAAGAATCCGACATACGGCATGTTGACCCCCGCTGCCGTCATCATTGCCCAGAGGCTCACCGGCGGTGCTGCGGCACTCAGTCCGGCAACAATGAACACAATGGCCGCGGTCTTTACCCTGGGCACACCCATTGCCATCAACACTGTCGCCGCCATCCCGCCAGCGATCAGGACCGTCACGCTTCCAGCTCCCGTGAGCGCTCCGGGTATCAGAAGCAAGATCGTGAGCAGCACCAGAAGGATCGCCCGCTGCCGATGAAAGCGCTTGAACACTCCCCGCACCGCATAGGCAACGCCCCCCGACTCCTTCAGAATGTTCATGAAGAGCGTTGCTGTGATGAAGATGAGGTTGATGTCGAGGTACGTCATCGCCCCTTCCGCAATGTGCCGGGCGGGAACCCCGAACCCGCCGGCTACGCTTCCTGCAAGGGCAGCGATGAACACGGAAATCTCGGTCGAGAGCTTCAGCAGCTTCGCCCCAGCGAAGGCCAAGACCATTACGCCAAGAACGATCGAGGCATAGGTAGTGAGATCCATAGACTATTTCTGGTAGAGGTTCTTCAGGACGTCCGAGAGCTCCATGTTCTTCTCAAACGTCACCTGTGGTATCTTCTTCCCCGTTGAGATCGCCGTGAACCGTTTGTCCTCATCACCATCTTTTCTAACCAGCAGCAGATCCGACTGCGGACAGACCGCGTCGATGGACAGCTCATCCGAATTGTCGCCGGGAGCCGCTCCCTGAGCACGGCGCTCCATCCCTTCGACGTGCGCACCCACGACCTTGATCCCCTGCTTCCTCGCCTCTGCGATCAGCTTCTTTGCACGATCCAGCTCATCCTCAATCGACACTTTTGAGGCACCCATGCCTTTGAGACTCGCGCCGGTGACGATGATCAGCGATTTGAACGGCTTGCCTTCCTTCTTCTTTGCGGCAAGATCGCCTGCTGATGCTTGAAGATCATAAACATAGTCAATCTTCAGCTTGGCGAGGAACACCTTGATCTTCAGCGGGCCCGGGCTTTGTCCGCACGACGTGAGGAGGACCGGCTGTTCGAGCTTGATCGTCTGCTTCTGTGCCATTGCCGGAGACCAAGCCAAACTGACGACGATAATGAAAAAGAAAATGGACGAAATGCATTTCATGATCGTTTCCTTTAGGATAGTGTCCGAAAGAATGTTTTTCTGTGAAGAACGAAGATTAAAACCGTGACTGAAAAGTAAACTGAGGCGACAATCCCCAAACCAATACTCAGCGTTGAGCGCGCCTGCAATGTTCCATCCCCCGCCTTTGGAAGAGGGAACGGATCCCACGGGAGACCGTACTTCAGAGCGAGTCCTTTGATGTGGAGCAGATGGATCACTGCAATATGGCGCTCGGCCATCGCAAAAACAACACCATGCGACTCTCTCGCTGCTGGAATCGACACAAGCGCGTTGACTCCAGTGTTGAGCTTCAGCACCAGCGGGCTCGCTCCCAAATTGGCGTAATTTCCGCCTATGTTCACAAATGCTGCGACTCTCCTATTCCCCGCAGATCCGAGGTAGATCGCCATCCTCTCTGAAACATTCCTCTGAAGGTCAGCCTGGTTCAAGAACCGAAATCCAGACAACCGGATCTTTTCGACTAACCGGGCCTTCATTTCAGCTTCATACTCCTGCCCGACATCTTTGGCCCCTCCAAGCGATACCCCGGCAGGCGAGATGTCAACGATACCACTGTTCTTCAGGACGCCATAGATATCGAGCAGCGTGAAGTCATCCCGCGTTGCCCCGAAAGAAGATGCGCCCAGTGAGAGGATCATTACTGGATGCACCCCCACGGCTTTTGAGGCGGCGAGTGTAGCAATCATGAGCGCGGGGAACGAAGCTGAACAGCCGACGGCCATCGTGTCGCCCGGCAAGACGCCCGCCTCTTCCAGCAACTGAAGGACGACACCCGCCATATTCGGATTTGTCGTCGTGCGTTTGGCTTCGAGACTTCCCACCGTGGTTGTGATCTCCGAATACTCTAGGCCGACGAGCCCCGTATGGTTCGGATCGAGGGCATCGTCAAATTGCATGCCATGGGAAATGCAGTGTTCGCGGACGGCAGCAATTGCTCTTTCCATTATCTGCGCGGCTTCAGTTTTGGCCCTCTGGTCGTGTCGGCCTTCCTCCGGCAACAAGGCACGCGCGGCGACAAATGCCGCAAGGCTGATGATTCCGCACGTGAGGACAACGCGATCCTTTGCCAAGCCGGAGCAGCTCTTGAGTTGGCCTTTCAAAAGGTTCATTGCAAGCTCATTTCGTCTCTGTGATGACCTCACTCCTTCGACTTTGTTCGTCTCGACTGCGTCAAGCCTCACTTCGCTCAGGACAGAGCCTGGCCCTCTCCTGGGAGGAGAGGGCACGAGTCCCTTCCCCTCACAGCAGAAGGCGAGCCTGTCCCGCTCCTCAGGATTCCGCTCGAAGGCGGGATTCAAAGAGCGGAACCCGCCACGATTTTTGGCGGAGATGGGGTCATAAAAACAGTTCGAGTGTGCACCGATACTTCGGACTCATTTCTTCGCGCGGATTGATGGTCTTATCACTAAGAGTCTCTTGTAGACAACTCACACTAAGTCGAGCTGAGTGTCATCCTTTTCCGCCTTTTTCTTTCCCCTCTTGCGCTTCTTACCTTTGCTTTGTTTGGCTGGCTTTTCTACACTCTTGGCTTCGATTTTGTATTCGCCCATCTGTTCGCTCACTCGTCCAACTTCTCTCTTAAGAACCTCTCCATCGAAGTCAACGGGCGTGGCACCCTTCTCGATGAGAGCCAAGTTAGCGTTCGATTCCCCTGGCTCCGGCATTCGAACATAGATTGTTCTTCCCTTGCCCAAGCCATTCATGACGCCAGACCAAGTACCTCCTTCGTGACCCGATTCTGCCACATAGATGTTTTTGGCGAGCCCGTAGATAACAGGGTTTCTTCCCATGGCAAGCTGGACACTCCAGGGAGCCTTAGGAAAGAACGTGCTGAGAACCAAGACATCGCCCTCGATGATTTGTGTGTAGTATTTGTTCATGCCACTGTCGAAGGTCATAATTCCCTGAGGAAGCACGATGATGCTATGACCTTTGTGCTTCAGCGCAGAGTCGAGGGCTTGCTTATCTACACCTTTTGCGAAACCACTGACCACAACTTTGTATTGTCGCGACGCCCTTTTTGCGATGTTGTCAGTGAATTGAAGCGATTTGTCGGATGCATCACGTGACCCAACAATAGCAATTGAATCTTCCCGAAGTATCTGCTTGTTGCCTTTGACATACAAAATCGGAGGCGAAGATTTCATGTTGAGGTTTTCTTTCAGCGTCTTAGAGTACTCTGTTGAGTACAGAGGAATGACTTCATAGCCCTGCTCCAAGAGATCTTCCGCAAGAAAAGAGCTGTTCGGCAACTCTCCCTTAGCGGCTTTGACTCCGTCGAGCTCCTTCTCGTCAAGGCTGAAATCCTTTTTCCAAGAATCAGGTGCCCCTTGGAAGAATGCCTCAAGGGTGCTCTGTTTCTCATGAAGGATCTTTACCAGCAGGGCATTGATCTGCTCGATGCGCAATTGCGAACTGTGTGTCAATGCGATGAGATACGGGATTTCTTTCTTTTCAGTCATACCTCTCTATTCCTTTTCACAATCCTGTGACATCTCCACCAACTGTCTTCGCTATTACTAACGGTGCAATCTTTGTCGCGCCAAGTTCTGTCAGCAGTTTACCAATCTCTTTGATGGTTGCTCCGCCATCGAAGATGTCATCGATGACGAGAATCGACTTCCCATTGATGTCGCTCGCAGGCCTGTAATCAAATGCACCGGCGACATTGTCGCTTTTAAGCAAGCTATTCTGAAACACTTTTTGAGGCTTTGTAGCCTTGACCTTCTTGAGTTTGTGGGATATCGATACACCCAAAGCTGATGATAGTTTTGCCGCGAAGTTCTTGACAAGGTCACCCGACTCAGTGGGGGGAACATATAGGATCAGATCGAATTTCTCTTTCCCAAAAAACTTTCGAAACGCCTTAAGTGTTGTCTTGAGTAGAAAGTCAGGGAAGTCGCCTCCGTGCTCATACTTGCTGCGATGAATAGCCGCTCCAACTGTAGATACACCATAATAGGATCCGGCCACGCCATTCACAAGATTCATCCTTGAGTTCGCAACCTCCAGTATAGGGAAGTATTCACTTCTGAATGCCTCGACCTTTTCTTCCCAATCCTTGTCCACTGTGATAGTAACCGACTTCCCCAGGTCATTGTCACATTCTCCGCACTTCGAACTTGCCAGATCGCCCAAGTAATCACACAACATCTTCATCCGACACTGCTTCGAATGCACGTATTCGATCATCTTGTCGAGGTCTGCGATCTTCGCTTTTCGGAGCTCATCAAAAGCGGCAGTGCTCAACGCCGGTGCACGGTAACGGTATTCGTATCTCTTGAGTTTCCCCGACTTCACTTCATTGATGATCTTCTGCTCGATGAGGTCTGCTTTGATCGTACGAACCTGATTGCGAGTCAGGTTTGTCGCCTTCATGATCTCACGTTCTCCCATTGGCGCGGCCTTGAGGGCCTCGATGACTCGCTGGTATTTCTGAGGAGAAGGCCTGCCACCATCGATGAAGGCCTCTGGAAGCGACTTGTCATCCTCATTATAGAACAGGAGGAGGTACGTCGGTTGACCATCCCTTCCGGCACGACCGATCTCTTGATAGTAATGAATCAGGGACGCCGGTATTTGTGTATGGATGATGAAGCGAATATCCGGCTTGTCGATTCCCATTCCAAGAGCATTGGTTGCCACAACGCACTTCCATCGGTCATTCAGAAGGCCGTCTTCTATCTCTTTGCGCGAAGATGCATCCAGCCCCGCATTGTAATTTACCGAAGATATCTTAAGATATTCCAGCCATCGGGAATAGATCTCTGTGTTTACCCTCGTACCCGTGTAGATGATCCCGGTCCCCGGAATTTGTTCTAACCTCTTGCCCAACCAGACCATTTTCTCCTCTTCTGACTTCACTTTTACTACGCGTAGCCTGAAATTGGGCCGAACCAGATTCCCCCGTATTGATACCGTACTACCACCCATCTGCTGCACAATATCTTGCTCGACCCTCCTTGTTGCTGTGGCGGTTGTCGCGAGGACAGGGAAGCCCGCGGGAAGCAACTTGACAAGATTTATGATTCTTCGGAATGCCGGACGGAAGTCCTGACCCCACACAGAGATACAATGGGCCTCATCAATGACAACCATTGACAGATTCATAGATCGGGTTGCATCGATCCACTTCTCGTTTTCCTGTCGCTCAGGGGCGATATAGAGGAGCTTTAGCTTTGCCTCGTTGGCCTCTTTGATGATCGCTTCGTTTTCGGTGTCGTCTTGTTCGCTGTTGATGCACCTGGCCGGGATTCCAAGCTCATTGAGCTTCTTGATCTGATCCCTCATCAATGCAATTAGAGGGGAAAATACAACCGTGAGTCCTTTGAATTGCGTGGCAGGGAACTGATAACAGAGCGATTTTCCATAACCCGTCCTCTCGATGAGCAGCATGCGCTCCCCTTTGAGGGTATGCTCAATCGTCTTCCATTGGTTATCATAGAATCTATCAAAACCAAACAGCTGTTTGAGCTTTTGTTCTGCTTCGTTCCGATTCATTCTGGCTTCCGCGGGTATGCTGGATCTGGGATACTAGTTCTTCAACCGCTTTTCAAATTCCTAGCACGTGATGGCACGTCACCCTTGGAATCACTACAAACAAGATAGTCGGCGACTATTGAAAACGTCATATCAGCAAGGTTGACTGGATCAGACTCATTCTCTGAAAAGGCACTAAGACACAATCCGCAATATCCGTCCGAGAAAGTACACTGCCACCGTGACGGTCACAAGAGCAGCCGTCGTCGAGACAACGCCCTGCTTCTGAAAGTTGTTGGCGATGAGTCCGGGGATTACCCACCCAATGACTCTGAATTCCAGAGACGCCGGGTAGAAAAGGGGAAACAGCTGTATCCAACAGAACGTCCAGAGCGCCCCGAGCAAGACCATGAAGACAAACATCCTTCGACCGAAAAGGATCAGGTACCGTGACACGATTTTGTAGCACAGGAGCGTCAACAGCGCTGCGACGAGCGTCCCGAGCAAGCGCGACGGTTGGTTCACGAAGAGAACCAGGTAGCTTGGGACGATGACTCCGCCCGGATAGACGCCGGTGATCCCAATAAACAGCAGCGAAGCGAGCAACGCCACAAAGGCGAGTTCATACTCCATATTCTTCACCTACTCGTTGCCAATGTCCCACGAGTCGCTGCCCTGCTCCGCCGATGTTGCCGAAACCGAAAAGGACCCCTCCTTCCTCTATGTCCGACACGATGGAATTCGTCATCTCTTCCGGCCTCATGCGCTTGATGAGCTCAACACCTTTGACCTTTCTCCGGACGACGTTCGCGTGCTCGCCGATGACATAGATACGCTTGAAGTGTCCTGCGAGACCGTTGCTCAGAGCCTCAATCCACTGTTGGGTCCTGTCGCCCCGATCGGAACGGAGGTTCAGCAATCCTATGAACGCGGTCGAGCCGGCCGTAATCATCTCTCGAGCCTTTTCCATCACCCTCATCGTAGATTCCGGATCGTTTGCTGCGAATGCATTGACAAGGAGAACCTCTTTGCCCCCGGCTCGATATGTCCACACTCTGAACTTCCCGATGTCCTGCGTGGCGCCCAGGATCCCCTTCGCGATGGTTACGTCATCGATGCCAAAGTCTCTGGCTACGCTTGCAACGAGATCAAGGTTTTCTGCAAACTCCTTTTTCTGAAGCTTTGGGTCCTGCCGAAGTAACGGATTGGAGGTTCCACGCGCAACGGAGACAGGGGTAACTCGAGGCACTTGCGCAATCGATGGGGTGAGTTGGTCCCACATCTCCCTCGGGACATAGACTTTGGCACCGGCTGAGATATCAAGCGAAAGAACGCGGGCAATTTCTTCCTCCGTTTCCCCCATGGCATCGGTATGATCGGGCCGGATATTTGTAAGAACAACGATGTCGGGCTTGAGGATTTGGTGAGATTCAACAACGTGGTTTTCCGGGTGGATACTCATGATTTCCACAACGAGATAATCGGCATGGAGCTCAGCGGCCTTCCTCAGCACCTTCTTCTGCTCGAGAATCGAGGCAATCCCCCTCCGCGGAACATCCCGCACGGTGCCATCCGGCAGCACAAACTGGGCCTGTGAGCCCGTAGTTTTCGCCAACACGGTTCGACCGCTTTCCCGAAGAACCGATGCGAGCATGCGAACAACGCTTGATTTCCCCCGCGTGCCGGTCACACTCACGACCATTGGAATCGCTTTCCTGAGTCGGTTCAGCACGATTCTCTCATAGACGAGATAGACAAGGAAAAGCGCAAGCGTGAGAAGGAGGATTGTCACAAGGATCTCTGAAATACGGGGCGTAGAACGGCGGCATATAATCTATTCATTTATTCCCTGGAAGCAAACCAACTCCTTCTGAATTCTGACTTCTGTTTTTCCCTCCCGCTCGCTCCTCCCCACTTTTTCCTTTCCACTTGTTTCTTCCCACATCTTACTTTTGACCTTTCACCTTTCGCTTCTTACTCCTTGCTTTTTACTTTCTACTTCCTGCTTGTTTGCTTCATACTTCCTACTGACTTGCCACCACATTCCCATTTACATTCTCAAGTTTTATTCTGACATTTGACCTTGCTTTCGACATCGAACCTCATGTAATATCAGTCAGATAGTTATGGATCGAATTCCAACATTTTCCGCCTCCCGCCATTTCAACTCCAACCTTCACTTCCCAAGGAGTCATTATGAATCGTATCTTCTTCACCCTCTTTGTCATCGCACTTGGTAGCATCGCCATGGCTCAATCGATCTTTCCCTACAAATATCAGGTTGAGAGGCTTCCCAATGGATTGCAGGTTATCACGATCCCCATGGAAAGCCCGGGCCTTGTTGCGTATTACTCGATCGTGTGCACCGGGAGTCGCGACGAAGTGGAACCGGGCAAATCCGGGTTCGCGCACTTCTTCGAGCATATGATGTTCCGCGGCACCAAGAAGTATCCCGGACCCGTGTACGACAGCCTTATGATGAGCATCGGTGCGAGCGCGAACGCGTACACGACCGATGACTACACGGCCTATCACTTGAACTTTGCCAAGGAGGATTTGGAAAAGGTCGTCGAGCTCGAAAGCGACCGGTTCCAGAACCTGTACTATGAGAAGCGGGAGTTCCAGACGGAAGCCGGAGCAGTCTACGGGGAATACCGTAAGAGCATCACCAGCCCCTTTGCCGTGCTGAACGAGAAAATGCAGGACCTTGCTTACGATGTTCACACATATAAGCACACGACGATCGGCTTCGAGGCGGACATCAAAGCCATGCCTGAACAGTTTGAATACAGCAAGTCATTCTTCGCGCGCTTCTATCGTCCGGAAAACGTGGCTCTCCTCGTCACGGGCGACATCGACCCGAAAGCAACAATGAAGCTGGTGACGAAATACTATAGCCGCTGGGGAAAAGGCTATGTTCCACCGAACATCATCCCCGAGCCGCCGCAGAAAGCCGAACGCTCTACAGAGGTCGCCTACAACGGAAAGACATTGCCGATCATCGATATCGCATACAAGGGCGACGCATTGGATCCGACCAACAAGGATTTCATTGCAGCCTTGCTCCTCGGCGATCTGGCCTTTGGTGAGAACAGCGATCTCTACAAGAAGCTCGTCATCAACGAACAGAAGGTTCAGTTCATCAGCTCGAGCGTTCCGATGAACCGGGATCTTCCACTCTTCGAGATCTACTCGATGGTGAAGAAGCTCGAGGACATAAGCTACGTTCGGGACGAGGTCTATCGGACGTTAGAAGAGTTCAAGACGAAGCTCGTGGATGAGAAGAAACTGAACGATTTGAAACGCCGGAATAAGTACGGTTTCTTGATGGGACTTGACACACCGGATAACGTCGCGGGAGGTTTGGCCCGCTTCGTCGCTCTCACTGGCGGCATTGAGGTGGTAGACCTGCTCTACAAGCAGATGGAGTCGGTGACGCCTCAGGATATCGTCGATGCTGCCAAGAAGTACTTCACCCCGGAACGTCGCACGGTTGTCGTGCTGAAAGGAGCCCAGTCATGAGAACCATCGCGTTTACTCTGACGATCTTGGTTGCACTCGCTCTTCCATGCACAACCTTTGGAGAACAGAACGTGGAGAAGAACACAACTGTGCTGCTACCTGTCAAGAACGACCCCACGATCGCATTTCGCATCTGGTTCAAGGTCGGTTCCCAGAACGATCCCCCGGGCAAAGAGGGGCTTGGCTCAATCACAGCCTCGATGCTCACGGATGCCTCAACGCAGAAAAACACCTACGCTCAGATCATCGATAAACTCTATCCGCTTGCAGCAAGCTACAATGCGGCAACAAACGTCGAGATGACCGTTATCTATGGCCGGACTCACAAGGATAATCTCAAGGCGTACTACTCCCTGTTTACGGACGCCATTCTGCTCCCCGCCTTCAAGCAGGAAGACCTGGATCGTATCAAGAGTCAGGTGCTGAATTACCTCGAGAATACACTGCGGTATGCTAACGATGAGGAATTGGGAAAGGCAGTTCTGTACAACGACATTTTCTCAGCAACACCATACGGACACATCACGCCCGGCACGATCGAAGCGGTCAAGAGTATTACGATCGATGACGTGCGCGACTTCTACAAACAGCACTACACCCGAGACAACGTGGTGATCGGCTTGGGTGGAGGGTACGAAAAGAAATTCCTTGAGACTCTGCAGAAAGACCTGCAAAAGCTTCCTCTCGGAGCGCCGAAATCCGTATCCAAGCCGCAGGCGAAGAAGATCAACGGCTTCAATGTAACGATCATCGAGAAAGACGCTCCGGCGACAGCTATCAGCATGGGATTTCCCATCAACCTTCTGCGCGGCACGAAAGACTGGTACGCGCTGGCTATTGCCAACTCGTGGCTTGGTGAGCACCGGAACTCGAGCAGTCACCTCTATCAGGTCATCCGCGAGACTCGCGGCTTGAACTACGGCGACTACTCCTACATCGAGCATTATCCAAACGGCGGCCGTCTGCAACTCCCACCGCAGAATGCCTGCCGGCGGCAGCAGATCTTCGAGATCTGGATTCGTCCCGTTCCTAACGAGGCGAGACACTTTGCGCTGCGGGCTGCGCTGAGGGAATTCAAGCACCTGGTCGAGAAAGGAATGTCGAAAGGCGACTTTGAGCTGACGAGGAGCTTTCTGAAAAAATACGTTCTCCACTACGCTCCGACAACGATGGAGCGTCTCGGCTACGCGTTGGATGACCGCTTCTACGGGATCAGAGGGAGCCACCTCGAGACCTTCCGGAAGATGATGAGCACGCTCACTCTCGCCAACGTCAATTCAGCGATCAAAAGACATTGGCAGTACGGGAACTTGCAGGTTGCCATCATCACAAAAGACGCCAAGGCGCTGAAAGAGGCTCTGGTCAATGACACACCAAGCCCCATCACTTACAGTACGTCCAAGCCGGAATCGGTGCTGCAGGAAGACAAGGAGATCAGCGCGTTTCCGGTGAAGGTGAAAGAAGAGAATATCAGGATCGTGCCGGTGGCGGAGTTGTTCCTGAAGTGATGCGCGTGGAAATCCTTCCGAAGGTTTTCGTGTACTCCAACCGACCTTCGGAAGGGTTGCGCTGACGGCACCTTGCTCGTTTTTTGACTGGCGCAAGCCGGGAGGGAGCCTTGCCCCCGATCATTACGGAGCTCGCGAGTAGGAACTCCCTCCGAGCAGTTGAAAGCATCGTCAAGTCAGAAGTCGGACATCTTCATTGACGAAGTCAGCCAGAGGCTGATGCCCGCCCGCCAACGCGGTTCGGGCGGGAGCCTTTGGCTCAAAAGGAGAGATCCCATGATTCTCGCTTCCGAAGTCAAAGAAGGGGCAGCGCTGCAGCTCGACGGTAAACTGTACAAGGTTCTCGAAGTGGTGCGGCATGCGGGGAGCGGGCAGATGCACGGGTTCATTGAGCTCAAACTGAACGACGTCCGCTTCGGCCACATCACCGACAAACGAGTCAAACAGACCGAAAAACTAGAGGACGTCGAGCTCACCAAGCGTCAAATGGACTTCATCTACTCCGACGCCGACGCCTGCTACTTCATGGACCCGGACACCTTCGAACAGGTCGGCGTGCTGAAGAAGGCCGTGGGACACATCGAGAAATTTCTGAAAGAAGGGATGAAGATCAGTGTGGAGTTGCTGAGTGAGGAAGCGGTGGCGATTCAGTTTCCGAAGATCGTCGAGCTCAAGATCTCTTCAACGGGAGCCGGCATCCGGGGTGGACAGGACAATACGATGAAGCCGGCAACCCTCGAGAACGGTATCGAAATTCTCGTCCCGCAGTTCATTGAGGCGGGCGACAAAGTCCGTGTCGACACAGAAAAAGTGAAATACGTCGACCGAGTGACGATCAAGAGAATCTGAAATCATTTTTTCCCCCTGACAACGCTCGAAGGCTCATCGCGGTAAAGGACAAGAACCTCAGCTTTCTCCGCGATCTCCCCCCAAAGGACTGCCGATGAGGGGGTTCCCGTCCCGCCCTAAGATCATTGCAAAACCGACCTTTTCCTGGCATTCTCAAACTTGAGAATGCCAAAACATTTCCTCACCTTTGAGCAGGCCCGTACTTCCGGGCCTCCTCCTCATTTGCGCTTGTCTATTCGGGAAGGTCAAGTTACTCTCGAGACGGTATGCGACTATTCCAGTACTCCTATCACAACTAATCATGAAGGGATTCCTATGGCACAGTTCTTAGTCGAATCGCCCCACACGCAAGAAGACTGCGACAAGATGATCAAGATGACGCAGGCGATGGGTTACCTGACACACTATTATTGGGGGTGCAAGGTTGGCGATCACCGCGGCTGGGCGATGATCGAGGCTGAGAATCCGCAGGAGGCGCTGCTCTCCGTACCGCCGCTCATCCGCCACAAAAGCAAGGCGATCGAGATCGTCCAGTTCAATGCACACGAAGTGGAGAAGTGGTGAGTGGTTCGCGCTCTTTGCGTTCGCAGAGCGCTCCGGCGGAGATTAGTCGGATCTTAGCGGCAGACGAACTTGCGTCCACTTGAAGCTGTACAGCTCCATAAGCCCGGACGCCGCGAAATAGAGAAAGCCGAACGCGATCACCCTGTACGGGTCCTCGACCCAAAGCCCCTGCATCGTGAATGCCTGCCTCCTGATCACATCCTCCGTAATGCCGAATGATGGCACGGGCAGGAAGGTCGTGGCGAACACAAGCATCACATAGAGGAAGACTCCCGACGCCCACGAGAACTGGAGCATCCGCTTCTCCTGCCCCGTCGGCGCCTTCCCGAGTAAAACTCCAAGCAGCCGATTGAGTGTCAGCCCCCAAAAGGCCCACAGTGGCCACCACTGCTTGAATGCGAGGGAAAACGCTCCAACGAAAAGCGTGTAGAGCGCTCCGAGTCCAAGAATAACAAGAGCCTTCCTGCCCCGTGCGATGTTGCTGATGATAGCGTTCCCCATAAACCCCGCCGCATGCAAGTTGAGGAACTCCATCAGCATGACGAGCATCAGGTACGAAACCATTTTCTCATCGAACGCATTGGGCGAGAACCATGTAATGAGGAAGAGTCCACTGAGGCCAAAGCTCGGCAGAGCTGACCAGAGATGGGCGAGTGAAAATCCCTGCGGTTCAATGGGTTCTGACGTGGGCAGAGTCATTGCAGAATGTGTTCGACATATCTCGCAATGGCAGGCGAAGCGGTCAGCCCCAGCGAGTCGATCTCTATCAAGTTCATAAGCCCAATCAGATCCGCCTGCTCCCCTCCCCGCCAGACCGACCCGTCCGAACGGCACGGCCGGGCGGGCTGGTCTGTCGGGCTGGTCTCACCAAGCTCATCCGTGCACAGGAGACGGGACGTGACAGCGTCACCTCCGCTTGCCTTTCAATTTGGGCTTGACAAGTCCCCTCTGCAGCGTGGCGGTGTGTGTATAGAGAGAGGGGACGTACTAAGCGGAGTCTCCGAGACCCTCGACTCCTAACTCCTCTCGGTGCGGAGTGCGTCCCGGCATCTACTTCTAAACACTCAGGATCTCCTCCACATATCTGGCAATCGCGGGTGCAGCGGTCAGCCCCGGCGAGTCGATGCCAATCAAATTGACAAATCCCTCCAATCCCCTCTCCTTCTCGTGGACGATGACGAAGTCCTTAGGCAGCTCACCGGGACGCTGAAGTTTCGGCCGGATGCCACTCATGTCAGGCGAGATGTCGTCATCCGTGATGGCAGGAAGGATGCGGCGAATGGATTCGCCAAACGCGTGGCGCTTCGAGTCCGCCACGGAATAATCGAATGACGCACCAGGCAGGTACTCGAGGTCCGGACCGAACCTCAGCCTTCCACCTAGATCGAGCAACGCGTGTACACCAAGCCCTTCGTTCTTCGGCACCGGATAAATGAGCCGTGAGAGCATCTTTGCTTTCGATGGGGAAACCGCAAAATACGAACCCTTGGCAAATGTCAGCCGATAGCCCACCCTGTCGACATCAATGCCAATCATGGAAGCGATCCGGTCGGAAGAGAGTCCCGCCGCATTGATCACCTTTTCACTCGTAAACGACCATCGCAATCCCATCTCATCGACCGTGATGGCGTAGCCGTTCTTTGCAGGTTCGATTCCGACAACTTCACATCGATGCTGAACCGTGGCTCCATTGTTCACAGCAATATGATAGAAATAATCCATCAACTCGTGGACGCTGAGGATGCCCGTCAGTGGCGAGAATACTGAGCCGACCGTGTTGATATTCGGCTCGAGCTTGAGTGTCGCCGCCTTGTCCAGCATCTCAAGCCGGACGCCGTTCTTGAGACCGTTCTGATAGACCGAATTCAGCTTCTCGAGCTCCCGTTCATTCGCTGCCGTGATGAGCTTGGTGATCTGGTTGTGCGCGATCTTGTTCTTTCGGCAGATGGAATACAACTCGTCCCGCCCTTCAACGCAGAGCGTCGCCCGCAGTGATCCTGGCTGATAGTAAATCCCGGCGTGGATGACCTCGCTGTTGCGGCTGGATGTCTCCATCCCGTATTTCTCGTTCTTTTCCAGCAACAGCAGATTGCGATGCTTTTCCGAGAGTCTCGCTGCAATCGCCAGACCCACGACACCAGCACCGATGACGGTTATCTCGGAATCAGGCATAACGAGATATCAAGAATCAGGTATGAAATAGCAGAAGTGAGCAGCGGAAAAATAGCAAAAAGCGACATCAAACAACAGGCGAATTCGACTGCCGTTGGCTGGGAGTGGATGTCCGTGCAAACTCCCAGTTACCCCCGGCGGGACTGCATCGCTAAACAGTGGCTTGCAGTCACGGTTGAGTCTACTGTTACTACGATCCCAACTTTAGTCGGGGGAAGCCATCCCGATGTTGCTTCCTCAACTCTCTATGGGATCGCTTTGTAGCTCCGCACTTCGCTATGAGATGACGGAACAGCTTCTTCGGCGCGAAATTCATTTTGATTTTTCAATTGTATTTTTGCTATTTGATTCTTGATGTCTGATCTATCTCACTGGGTTCAATCGACGATGAGGGAATGGAATGATGGAAAGGATTGAAGCCAGGCATTTTTAGCTGGGTAGGAGGTTAGAATGAGAACAAAAATGGTTGTTGGTCCCGTGATCTTCTCTCTCATATTGTTCATAAGCTGCATGGTTCGTCCTGTTCAATCTCAAAACCTGAAGGAAAACCGAAGCCTCGATGAAAAGGTCAAAGAGTTTCTTGATAGTCATGCAGGTCAATGGCATGACATGAATGTCCCTGCGAACGATGGAAAGCTGCTGTATGACCTTATCATAAAAAACAAATATACAAAGGCCCTTGAGATTGGAACTTCGACCGGCCATTCGGCGATATGGATCGCCTGGGCGCTCAGCAAAACAGGTGGAAAGCTGATTACCATCGATATTGATGAATCGCGGTTCAAAGAGGCATTGAAGAACTTCAAGGAGTCCGGCCTTTCCGACTACATCGACTCAAGGCTGGCCGATGCCCATGACCTTGTCAAGGAGCTCAGCGGCCCGTTCGATTTTGTCTTTTCTGATGCCGATAAGGAATGGTACAAGCAGTATTTCATGGACGTGGCACCGAAACTCAAAGTGGGTGGTTGTTTCACAGCCCACAATGTTTCAGGTCGTCGAGCTGGTTACGGCGGCATCAAAGAGTTTACGGAGTACGTGCTCAGCCTGAAGAATTTTGAGACGACGTTTAACAACTCGGGTGCTGGTCTGTCCATTAGCTACAAGAGGTCGGAGAAGTAACTCACCGTGGAAAACACTGTTCGCTCGCCTGTGATGGAGAGATGGAATGATGGGGTAATGAAGTAGTGGAGTATTGAAGTGGGGGCGAATGGACGCAACGACTCGTGGCGTGTTGACAAACCTGGCTATTTTGGCTAGCTTGCTGGTGCCCTGACCAGCCGCTTAACCTGATCACGAAAAGAAGCAGCGGAGCGGCTCAGTTCTGGTCCGTTAGGCCGCCTACTATCTGATCACACGGAAAATGGTGCTACCCTCCATATTGTGCCGGTTCCCGCTCTTCATGGCCTTGTTCTGTTGGCCGATGGGCCGAGTCAGCGAGCAGGAAATGATCACAACCCAGCCCGGATATGTCAAGGGTGAACTGTTATTTCCACAGAACCGCAAACCGACGCCTCAGTGTCACGCTTCGACCATTGCAGCCTCGGGCGATCGTCTGGTAGCGGCATGGTTTGGGGGTACAGAAGAAAGAGATCCAGACGTAGGGATTTGGATCTCTCTGTTGCAGGGAGGTACATGGTCACACCCCGTTGAAGTGGCCAACGGGCGCCAGCCTGACGGGCGGCGACTGCCAACGTGGAACCCCGTACTCTTCCAGCCCAAGGAGGGTCCGCTTCTCTTGTTCTATAAAGTTGGTCCGTCCCCTTCGGAGTGGTGGGGGATGCTTACGACCTCCTCTGATCACGGCACGAATTGGTCTGCCTCTGCACGGTTGCCAGGCCGTATTCTGGGCCCCATCAAGAACAAACCGGTTCAGCTCGAAGACTGCACGCTGATCTGTCCATCAAGCACTGAGCATGATGGGTGGCGCATCCATATCGAGCGGACCAAAGATCTGGGAAAGACCTGGCACCGGAGCGAGCCCGTGAAGGATGATGAGGGTTTGGATGCGATACAACCGACCCTCCTCACGCATGCCGAGGGACTCCTGCAGTTGTTGTGCCGAACTCGCGCAGGAGTGATTGCGGAGAGCTGGTCGCGTGACAGCGGCAGAACATGGAGCGCTCTCGAAGCCACTGCTTTACCGAACCCCAATTCTGGTATTGACGCGGTGACGTTATCGGACGGCCGCCATCTTCTGGTATACAATCCGACGGGTGGTTCGTGGGGTCCCCGAACACCCCTTCATGTGGCAGTTTCCGACAATGGGAGATCGTGGAAGCCCGTTCTCGTACTCGAGAACGAGCCGGGCGAATATTCGTACCCTGCTGTCATACAGACAGAAGACAGGTTAGTGCACATTGTGTACACGTACCGCCGTCAATCCATCAAGCATGTGGTTCTCGATCCCTCGCACTTTTGACTAAACAAAAAAAACTGCTGGATTTCTCTTCCTGAAATATTTTTCCATTTGATCACTTCAGAATGAGGAGCTCGTTATGGAAGAAACTGTTCAATTCAAGCTCAACGGCAAGCCCGTGCAGCTCACTGTGGACAGCAATCGGATGCTCTTGTGGGTCCTGCGCACCGATCTTGGAGTCACGGGAACAAAGTACGGGTGCGGTGAAGGCTATTGTGCCGCCTGCACGATCGTCGTCAATAATGAAGCAGTCCGATCCTGCCAGACGGCTGTCAAAGATGTCAAGGGGAAAGAGGTCCTTACCATCGAGGGGTTGGCGAAGACCGGCAAGCTGCATCCTTTGCAGAAGGCATTTATGGAGCACGACGCGCTCCAGTGCGGGTATTGCACGCCAGGCATGATCATGAACGCCTACGCATTCTTACGGAAGAACCCTCGACCCTCCCGCTCTCAGATTATCGAAGGAATGGAGGATAACCTATGCCGCTGCGGAGCTCACAACCGAATTGTTCAAGCCATTCAAACGGCGGGCAAAGAGATGAAGGGAGGAGCGTAATCATGAACAACGATGATTATTTGGATCTCGACTTCACGGACAACCCCTCTGGTGTCCAAATGGACCGGCGGGAATTCCTCAAACTGGCAGGCGGTGGAATTCTTCTCTACTTCACAGTCGGCGATCTGTCGGTTCTTGCTCAACAGCGGCAAGGCAGAAGCCTTCCGACCGACTTCAATGCCTTCTTAAGGATCGGGGAAGATGGACGCGTCTCATGCTATACGGGTAAGATTGAAATGGGGCAGGGCGTCGTCACTTCTCTGGGTCAGATGCTGGCAGATGAGCTGGATGTTCCACTCGACGCCGTCGATATGATCATGGGGGATACGGATCTCTGTCCCTGGGATATGGGGACCTTTGGTTCGATGTCAACGCGCTTCTTTGGGCCCGCACTCCGTAGCGCCGGTGCCGAAGCCAGACAGGTCTTACTGGAATTAGCCTCAGAACATCTTAAAGCACCCGCAGAAAAATTGGCGACGGAAAACGGCTTTGCCTTCGACAAGACGAATAAGCAAAAACGGGTTTCGTACGCGCAGCTCGCGAAAGGCAAGAAGATCGAACGGCATTCTACCGGAAAGGTGGCTGTAAAGAAACCATCGGAATTCAGGATCATGGGCAAGTCGGTGACTCGTAGGGACTCCCAAGAAAAGGTCACGGGCAAAGCGAAATATGCCGGAGACGTTCAACTTCCTGGGATGCTCTATGCCAGAATATTGCGCCCTCCGGCCCATGGCGCCAAGCTGATCGACGTTGACCTCTCCGAGGCAAGGCAGGTCAAGGATGTTCAGGTCATCAAGGATGGTGACTTCGTTGCGGCGCTGCACACATATCCGGACGTAGCCGAAATGGCTCTTGCGAAAATCAAAGCGAAATTCGACGCGCCAAAATCAGACCTCGACGAGAAGAACATCTTCGACCATTTGCTCAAAGTCGCTCCAAGTGGAAATGTCGTGGCGAAAGATGGCAATCTCCAAGCCGGTGAGCAAGCCGCGGCGACAATTGTCGAAGAGAGTTACTTCGACGGTTACAAAGCACATGCTCCGATAGAACCGCATACGGCCGTGGTGAAGATCGATGGAAACAAGGCAACCGTTTGGGCTTCGACCCAAACACCGTTCAGCGCCAAAGAAGAGGTTGCCCGTGAGCTTGGCTTCCCATCGGAGAATGTGCGCGTCATTCCGCCATTTGTCGGCGGCGGCTTCGGTGGTAAGTCCAGAAACCTCCAAGTGGTGGAAGCTGCCCGTCTCGCAAAACTCAGTGGAAAACCGGTTCAGGTAGCCTGGACTCGAAAGGAAGAGTTCTTCTTCGATTCGTTCCGGCCGGCTGCCGTGGTGAAGATAAGATCGGGCATCACAGAGAAAGGCCAGATGAGTTTCTGGGATTATCACGTTTATTTCGCCGGCGAGCGGGGCTCGCTGCAGTTCTACTCGATTCCCAACCACAGTACCACCGTTTACAACGCAAGCTGGACAGGCGGTGCGGGCACTCATCCGTTCGCTACGGGACCATGGCGAGCGCCGGCAAACAATACGAACACGTTTGCCAGAGAATCCCAGATCGATATCATGGCTGCGA
>Ga0315281_10002372_pt1 | contig 27984 bp, 27 predicted proteins | sample YL17G07_0_MG_FD_204540 | JGI IMG/M metagenome (GOLD analysis project Ga0315281, IMG submission 204540) | Sediment microbial communities from Yellowstone Lake, YNP, Wyoming, USA - YL17G07_0 | ecosystem: Environmental > Aquatic > Freshwater > Lake > Sediment | place: USA: Wyoming | collected...
GGTAAAACTCATCAACGTAGTACTTGTTGACCAGCACCCGGTAGAGACCACTAAAGCGCTCTGCCAGACCCTCGGGCAGTTTGGTGAACTTCAGATAACAGAGGTAAGCCAGCAGAATGCCCGCTCCCGCGACTACGAGCGACATTGCCATCACGGCAAGGCCGCCGGCAGGGGCTGGAGTGGGACGCACGGCGATAGAACTCAACACGGCCGCGGACGAAGCGAACACCGGCTGGAGATAGTGATGGAACCACTCGCCGCCGCCCCAGGCTTTGGGCAAGCTGACGTAACCGGCGACCACCGAAAAGAATGCCAGGATGACGAGCGGCCCGGTCATCTTTCCTCCGCTTTCGCGCACGTGAGGCTCGCGGGCGGGCTCCACGCGCGATGCGCCGTGGAAGGCCAGGAAGAGCGCGCGAAACATGTAGAAGGCCGTCAGGCCCGCCGTCAACGTCGCGAGCCAGTAAAGCCACGGCTTGCCCAATGGCCCCTCGTAGGCGCCCAGCAGGATCTCGTCCTTGCTGAAGAAACCGGAGAAGAGAGGCATACCGCTGATGGCGAGTGTGGCTACCAGGAAAGTCAGCCACGTAGTCTTCATCTTGTGGCGCAGCCCACCCATCTTCCTCAAATCCAATTCGCCACCTAGGGCGTGCATGACGCTGCCGGCGGCAAGGAAGAGGAGCGACTTGAAGAAGGCATGGGTCATCAGGTGAAAGATACCCGCAGAAAACACGCCCGCCCCGCAGGCCACAAACATGTATCCGAGCTGGCTGATGGTGGAATAAGCGAGCAGCCGCTTCAGGTCGTTCTGGGTCACGGCGATGGTGGCGGCGAAAAACGCCGTGAGGCAACCCACGGTGCCCACAATCTCGAGCGCCAGGGGCGCGTGGGCGTAAAGCACGTTCGAGCGCGCCACCAGATACACCCCTGCCGTAACCATCGTCGCGGCGTGGATCAGGGCGCTGACCGGCGTCGGACCTTCCATGGCGTCCGGGAGCCAGACGTAAAGGGGAAGCTGTGCGGATTTGCCCACCGCGCCCAGGAAAAGCAGCAGCCCGACGGCCGTCAGTGGGCCCTGGAGGTATCCCGGGGGGAGCGCCGCCAGGCGCGAAAAGACAGACGGGAAATCCACGGCGCCGAAAGTCCAGAAGAGCAGGGCAACACCGAGGGTGAAGCCCACGTCCCCAATACGCGTGACGATGAAGGCCTTCTTCCCGGCGTCGGAGGCTGACTTCCTGGGGAAGTAGAACCCGATCAGCAGGTAGGAGCACAGCCCTACGCCTTCCCAGCCCACAAACATCAGCGGATAGTTGGCCGCCGTCACCAGCATGAGCATCATGAAGAGGAAGAGGTTGAGGTAGGCGAAGAAGCGATAGTAACCGCCTTCGTGCCCCATATAGCCCCGGGAGTAAAGATGAATGAGAAAGGAGACCACGGTGACGGTGACCGTCATCACCAGGGTCAGGCGATCGTAGTAGAGGGCGAAGTCGGCGCGGAAAGCTCCCGACTCAATCCAGGTGAAGTAGCTGTGAAGGTAAGGGGCGGGGGCAGAGGGCAGATGCGAGTAGGTCCAGGCGGCCAGCAGGGCGGAGAGCAGGGAGAGGCCGGGGCCGCCACAGGCTATCGCCGACACCGCGGCCTGGGGGAACCGCCGGCCGAAGATGCCGTTGAGCACGGCGCCGGTGAGGGGCGGAAGCAAGATGAGCAGCAGCAGGATTTCCATCGTTGCGTCTTGAGCCGGCTAAGACTCTCCTGTCTTGTTGACCCTAAAGCTTCAGCGAATCGAAATCTTCAATGCTGAGCGACCCACGGTTGCGATAGACCGCGATGATGATGGCCAGACCCACGGCGGCTTCGGCCGCGGCCACCACAATGACGAAGAACACAAACACCTGCCCGTCCAAGTTCCCCAGGTAGCGCGAGAAACCGATGAAGGCCAGGTTCACGGCGTTGAGCATCAGCTCGATGCACATGAAAATCGTGATGATGTTCCGCCGCACGATAAATCCCACGGCGCCGAGCCCGAAAAGGATCGCGCTCAGCGCCAGGATGTGAGCCAGGGGAAGCATGCTTCAGACCTCAGAGCCGTTTCTTGGCCAGAACGACCGCGCCCAGCACCGCAACCAGAATCAAAATGGACGTCACTTCAAACGGTAGAACGTAGTTCCGGAAAAGCAACTCGCCTATAGCCCGCGGTCCGCCAACCAGTGCCGTGGCGGCCGGGGCGGTCTCCGGCGGGAAGCGTTGCCAGACGGCGAAAATGACCTCACCCAGGAAGGCCAGCAGCAAGGGGGCTCCCAGCCAGCGGGCCAGGCGGCTTCGGTCGGTGGAGGTCTCCTGCCTGGCGTTGAGCAACATGATGACCAGCACGAAAAGCACCATAATGGCGCCGGCATAGACGATCACCTGAACGACCGCCAGGAATTCGGCGCCCAGCAGGAGATAGATCACCGCCAGCGAGCAGAGCACCACGATCAGAGAAAGCGCGCTGTAAACCGGCGTGCGCTCGAGGACCAGGCAGAGTGCCGCCAGAATCGCCACAGTCGCCAGGACGTAGAACAACGGCGCCATACCCTAGGTGCTCCGCCAGGCAAGGATCAAGCTCGTCACCAGGACGTTCAGCAGGCCGACGGGTAGGAGGAACTTCCAGCCGAAGGCCATGAGCTGGTCATAGCGAAAGCGAGGAAGCGTGCCACGAATCCAGATATAAAGAAAGAGAAAGCAGAAGACTTTCAGGCAGAACCACAGGACCGGCAGCAGCGCGCGCAGCAGGGGCGGCCCGAACACCGGCCCCAGCCACCCGCCGAAGAAGAGTAGAGTGGCCAAACACGAAACCGTCACGATGTTCGCGTATTCGGCCATGAAGAACATGGCGAACTTGAAGCTGCTGTATTCGGTATGAAATCCTCCTACCAGTTCCGACTCCCCTTCCGGGAGGTCAAACGGCACGCGGTTGGTCTCGGCAATGGCGGCGGTGAAATAGAGCAGGAAGCCCACCGGCTGCACAAAGACGTTCCACAGGCCGCTCTGGCGCTCGACAATCTCGCGCAAGCTGAGACTGCCGGCGACCATGACGACCCCCACGACCCCGAGACCGAGCGACAGCTCGTAGCTGATCATCTGGGCCGAAGACCGCAGCCCACCCAGCAGCGGATACTTGCTGTTTGACGACCACCCCGCCAGCGCCACACCATAGACCCCCAAGGAGGTCACCGCCAGAACAAAGAGGAGACCGACATTCAGGTCGGCGATCTGGAAGGGAATCGTGTGCCCCCCGATAGTAATGGACGTTCCGAAAGGGATGACCGCGATCGAGAGCAAGGCCAGGGTGAAAGCGAGGAAAGGCGCCAACCAGTACACGACGCGATCTGCATCGGAGGGGACGATATCCTCCTTGAAGAAGATCTTCAGAGCGTCAGCTACAGGCTGGAGCAGCCCATGGGGACCGACGCGGTACGGACCCCAGCGTGACTGGATGCGGGCCACGACCTTTCGCTCCAGCCACACCGCGTACGCCACGGCCGTGAGCAGTGCGACCAGCACCACCCCCACCTTGACAAGGATGGCCAGTAACGGTAATAGCAAATCAAAACGCATGGCCATAGGGTTTCTTGGCTTCGTCCACCGAATTCAGCGCCCAACTGTACCGGCTCACACTCCCGGAGGTGAAGAGCGAGTCGCGGGAGGAGAAGACCAGGTCGGGCCGCTCGAGCGTCGGCGGCATTCCTTCCGCCCGCGTAGCAACTGCCTGGCCGAGCAGCAAGCTGGGCATAGAGATTGCATACCCCGGAACCTGGGCGATGATTTCCCGCAGGACATCGTCCGGCGACTGGTACGGCCATGTCTGCCCGAACAGGCGGGCCAGGGCCAACAAGATTTCCAGGTCGCTGCGCGTGCCCGCCTGGCGCATCGTTTTCTTGAGTGCTTGCACCTGGCCGCAGGTATTGGTGATGATGCCGGCCTTCTCGGCAAAGCTCGTCGCGGGAACGACGACGTCGGCAAGCTCGGTGGTCTCAGTCGGGAAGAGCTCCGCGACGAAAAGGAAATCGAGTTTGGCCAGCGTGCTCTTGTCCAGCTTAAACGTCCGGACCGGATTCGACCCGAAAACGAGCAAAGCCCCAGTCTCGCCCGACGACACGCCCTCGAGGAAACTCCGCATGTCGCGCCCCGGTGTGGTGGGGATCCTTGTTCCCCAGGCGGATTCGTAGTGGCGGCGCGCGGCTTCGTCCGCGACAGGCAGATAGCCGGGCAGGGCACCGGGGAGTAGGCCCATGTCGGCGGCGCCCCGTGAGTTCGCGTAATCCCCCAGCGCCACGAAGCGTGTTCGCCCCGGCAGCGTCAGTCCCCAGCGCACCAACTCGCCGATATTGGCACCTTGAATCTCGTCGCCAAAGACGATGACCGTATCGGATTCCTTCTGGAATTCCCTAGCGAGCGCCTCAAGTTCCTCCAATCCTCCCGGGCAGAGATCCGCGCCGGACGGCCCGCCCCTGGTCCCGGCAAGCACCGCCGCAGCTTCGCTTCGCGGCCTGACTTTCAAATACCGGTGCGACTGGCGGCGGAGTTTGATCTCGGAACTGCTGACGACGTACAAGCGGGCTCCGTGCTGACGCACCGCCTGGCGGATCTGGTACGCCAACAGGGGATGCTGGTGGGTCGGGTCGTTGCCGAGGAGCAATATGCTGGAGGCGGCAAACACGTCCCCCATCGTCGCGTATCGGTCGGGGGCGCGAGCTTCGGTCAGGGCCCGCACCAGGGAAGAGAAGTCGGCCGTGCGATGGTGGTCAACGTTATGGGTACCGAGCACGGTGCGGGCAAAACGCTGGAGCACGTAGTTCTCTTCATTGGTGGTCCGGTTGGAGCCGATCACTGCGACCGATTCGGGGCCGTGCTGGGCGAGGACGGCCTTCAGGCGTTCCACCGTCAGGTGCAAGGCTTCTTCCCAGGTGCCTTCTTCCTGTTTTCCATTGCGGCGGAGGAGAGGCGCGAGCAGACGTTTCTTGCTATTCACAAAATCCCAGCCGAAACGCCCCTTGACGCAGAGGAACTCGCCATTGATGCCCGAGTGGTCACGGTTGTTGGCGCGGATGATCTCGTTATGGCGAAGAGAGAGTGTGGTCTTGCACCCATCGCCACAGTGGTTGCAGATGGTGCCGGTGTAAGTCAACTCCCAGGGCCGGGTCTTGTAGCGGTAGGTTCCGCTGGTGAGCGCTCCCACGGGACAGATGTCGATGCAGGCTCCGCACTCTTCGCATTCCAGATGCTCGCCGTGATTTGGAATGATCTCGCTCGAGGCGCCGCGGAAGCCGATCCCGTAGGCGTTGACATCCATCCCTTCGTCGCAGATACGGATGCAGCGGTAGCAGAGGATGCAACGCGGCCGGTCGTAATAGACCAGGCTGGAGAACTTCTTCTCTTCCTTGTGAAGCTTGGTTTCGAGGAAACGGGTCTCAGCGGCGCCGTAGCGGAAGGCGGCGTCCTGGAGTTCACACTCCCCGCCCTTGTCGCACACCGGGCAATCGAGCGGATGATTGGTCAGCACGAACTCGAGCATGGCCTTCCGCGCGTTGGCCACCTCGGCGGTGTCCGTGTGGACGACCATGCCATTTGTGACCACCGTTGTGCAGGCGGTCTGCAACTTCGGCATTTTCTCGATAGCCACCAGGCACATCCGGCAGGCGCCCTGCAACGACAACCCCGGGTAGTAACAGAAGGAGGGGATTTCAATCCCCGCCTGCTTGGCGGCGTCAATCAGCAGCGTTCCCGGCGGAACGGTGACTGGCTTGCCGTCGATGGTCAGTTGGACAAGCTCGGGCATGGTTCCAAAAAGGAGCTACGTGCCGGGTGCTAGGGGCTGGCTCGAACTCGGGTCGGATGTCCAACTTGATGACCCCAAGTCCTTAACCCTCAACCCCGAACCCCGGTTCTCATACGGGCACCTGCCTAGTTTCAAGTGTTCCTCAAACTCGTGCCGAAACTTCTTCAAAATGCTGATGGTGGGCATGGCCGCCGCGTCGCCCAGCGGGCAAAGCGTTTTGCCCAGGATGTTGTAGGCAATATCGAGTGCCGTATCCGGGTCCTGGGGCAGTCCACCGTCCCCCTGGAAGCGCTCGAGCAGCGACTTCAGCCACATCGTTCCTTCCCGGCAGGGGATGCACCAGCCGCAGGATTCGTGCGCATAGAACTTCATGATCCGCCAAGCGGTTTTCACCATGCAGGTATCTTCGTCGAGGATCACGACGCCGCCGGAACCCAGCATGGAGCCGATCCGGGCGAGTGAATCGAAGTCCAGGGCGACGTCGATTTCATCGGCCGTCAGCACGGGGCACGATGAGCCGCCAGGGATCACGCCCTTGAGCCTCTTGCCGTGCCAGACGCCGCCCCCTACTTCTTCGATCAGGCGACGGAGCGGAAAGCCTATGGGGAGTTCGTAGATGCCCGGCCTGGCGATATGGCCGCTGAGGCAGAACAAGCGGGTGCCGCCATCGCTCGGTTTCCCCAGTTTCGCGAACCACTCGCCGCCGTTCAACACGATGTGGGAGACGTTGGAAAGCGTCTCCACATTGTTGATGATGGTAGGGCAACCATAAAGGCCAATCAGGGCAGGGAAGGGTGGTTTGACGCGCGGATACCCGCGCAAGCCTTCGAGCGAGTTGAGCAGTGCGGTTTCCTCGCCGCACTCGTAGGCGCCGGCGCCGGTGTGCGTGTACAAGTCGAAGTCGAAGCCGGAGCCTAAGATGTTCTTCCCCAGGTAGCCGCGCCCGTAGGCATCCGCTAGGGCGCGGTCCACGATCTCCATCAGGTAGCGGTACTCGCCGCGGATGTAAATGTAACCCTGGTGGGCCTGGATCGCGTAACCGGCGATGATGATGCCCTCAAGCAACTGGTGGGGGTCGTGTTCCATCAACACGCGGTCCTTGCAGGTTCCCGGTTCGCTCTCGTCGGCGTTGCATACGACGTACTTGGGCTTGTCTGTCTGCCTCGGGACAAAGCTCCATTTCACGCCGGCGTTGAAACCGGCGCCCCCGCGCCCGCGCAGGCCGGACTTCTTCATCTCCTGGATGAGGTCATCCGGCTTCATCTCGAGCGCCTTCTTCAGAGCCTGGTAGCCCTCGTGCGCCAGGTAAACGTCGAGCGAAGCGGAGTTCGGAATCCCGAACCGGCGGGTGAGGACTTTGACCTCGAGTGAGCTGCCGGGCATCGAGTTTTGGTAATCGGCCATAAATCGGTCAAAAGTCCAAAGTTGAAAGTCGGAAGTCCAAGTCCTAGATCCTGGATCCTGGCTCCTTCTTCTTCAGTTTCTCGAGCAGCGCATCGACCTTTTCCGGCGTCAGGTTCTCGTAATAGTCGTAGTTCACCTGCATGGCCGGCGCACCGCAGCAGGCGCCCAGGCACTCGACTTCTTCCAGGGAGAACATTCCGTCCGGGGTTGTCTGCTGGTGGCCGATGCCCAGCTTCTTTGAACAGTGCTGGAAGATTTCCTCGCCGCCGCGCAACATGCACGAGATGTTCGTGCACACCTGGAGGTTATATCTGCCTCGCGGTTGGCGGCGAAGCATTGAATAGTAGGAAATGTCTTCGATGACTTCGATGGGCCGCACGCCCACCCGCCGCGCGATCTCCTCAATGGCCTCATCGGAAACGTAACCGATCTCGTCCTGGGCAAAGAGCAGCAGGGGAGCGATAGCCGAGCGCTTCACGGGGTAGCGGGCGATGACGGCATCGAACTTCTTTTTCAGTGCCTCGGAAATCATCTCTGTTTTGCCTGTTGTCCTTTATCCGTTGTCCGTTGTGACCAACTGCTGACGACGGGCTACGGACGGGGCCTCGTGGCCTCAGCGGTCTATTTCGCCGAGCACCGTATCGAGGCTCGCGACGCAGGCCACGACATCGGCAATCAAGCGGCCCTCCACCATCTTGGTCAAAGTCTGCAAGTTGGCGAACGACGGCGCGCGCACGTGGCAGCGCCAGGGCTTGGGTGAGCCGTCGCTGACAACGTAGAAGCCCAACTCCCCCCGCGGCGACTCAATGGTCTGGTAAACCTCGCCCACCGGTGGATGGAAGCCTTCGGTCACCAGCTTGAAGTGGTAAATCAGCGCCTCGATGGAGGTCTTCATGCTCTCCCGCTCCGGGAGCACGATGTGGGGCGCGTCCGCTTTGATCGGACCGTCGGGAAGACCGGCCATGGCTTGGCGCACGATTTTCAGCGACTCGCGCATCTCGTCCATGCGCACCAGATAGCGAGCGTAAACGTCGCCTTGGGGACGGGTGGGGAGGTTGAAATCGAACAGGTCGTAACTCGAGTAAGGTTCGGCCTTCCGGATGTCCCATTTGACGCCCGAAGCGCGAAGCGACGGCCCCGACAGACCCAGGGCAATCGCGTCCGCGGCGGAGATCTGTCCGATACCCACCGTCCGGCGCAGCCAGATCGGGTTCTTCGTCAGCAAGGTTTCGTATTCCTCGAGACGCTTCGGGAACTCCTTGACGAATTTCTCCACCCGCTCGAGCCAGTGGAGCGGCGGCTCCAGCGCCAGCCCCCCGATGCGGAAGTAGCTGGTCATCATGCGCTGGCCGGAAACAAGTTCGAAGATGCGCAGAATGTCTTCCCGCTCGCGGAAGCAATAGAGGAAGACCGACATGGCGCCCAGTTCGATGGCGTGCGTCCCCAGCCAGACCAGGTGGCTTTGGATGCGGGTCAGTTCCGTCAGCAGGACGCGGATCCATTGGGCGCGGGGCGGAACTTCCAGACCGAGGAGCTTCTCGATGGCCAGGCAAAAGCCCAGGTTGTTCGACAGCGGGGCCAGGTAGTCCATCCGGTCCGTGAGGGTGATTCCCTGCGAGTACGTCAGACTCTCGAAGGATTTCTCAAAGCCGGTGTGCAGGTAGCCGATGTCATAGAGGGCGCGTACCACGGTCTCGCCCTCCAACTCCAGGACCAGGCGCAGCACGCCGTGCATCGAGGGATGCTGAGGTCCCATGCTGAGGATGACCCTCTCTTCGTGGCCCGGAACCCTTTCGAGCGTTATGGGCATCTAGCGATATCCTGTGGTCGGATAGTCCTTGCGCAGCGGATAACCCTCCCAGTCCTCGGGCAACAGCAGACGGCGCAGGTAAGGGTGTCCTTCAAAGCGAATACCGAAAAGGTCGAACACCTCGCGCTCGAAGGCATTGGCAGCAGGCCAGACCGGCACCAGCGAGTCAACGGTCGGGTCGTCGCCCGCGACCCGCACCTTCAGGCGCAAGCGCTGGAAGCTTTCGAGCGAAAGGAGGTGATACACCACTTCGAAGCGCGGCTCGCTCGGATAACCATCCACGGCCGTCACGTCGGACAGGTATTTGAAGGAGAGCCCTGGCGCGTCTCGCAAGAACTCGCAGGCACTCCGCAAGCGGGCCCGGCGAATATACAAAGTAAATTCACCGCGGAGTTCCCGGGCGTCCTCGACGGCGGCGGGGTCAAATCCCCTGAGCTTCTTTAGGACAAGATTGGCGTCGAGCTGACTTGGCATGGTTCAATTACTGCTTAGAGTTTCACCGGATTGCGCCCCTTGCCGGCGGAAGCCTTGGAACCTGACACCCGGCAAGTTCGGGGCGTTCATGGCCTGCCGCTGCGCCAGGCCCGCTAGTGCCGTTCCAACTTAATTCGCCGACTCCCGTTCCAACGCTATTCGCCGCATCGTTGCATCCTGCTAAACGGCCCCAGATAGTTGGAACGGCACTAGCGGCTCCAGTCGAGGGCGCCCTTTTTCCAGATATAGAGGTAACCGGCCAGCAAGATAACGATGTACAAAAGCATCTCGATGAAACCAAACCACTGGAGGCTTCTGTACACCACGGCCCAGGGAAAAAGGAACGCCATTTCCACGTCGAACAGGATGAAAAGCATTCCTACCAGATAGTAACTGATGGAGAACCGCTCGCGGGCATCCCCCACGGGCGGGATGCCGCACTCGTAAGGAGCAAGCTTCTCGCGCGACGGGCGCTTGATTCCGACCCAGGCCGACAGTCCCATGATCGCCCCGGCAATGATGACGACGACCACGAAATGGACGAAAATGGGAAGGTAGTTTCCGAGCATCTCACCCTACCGCGAAGCTGCTTAGATTACCCCAAAAAATCTGCTATACGAAGCAAAAAATCGGCGCACAAGTTTCTTCTTGCCTCAACCCCCCGAAGCCGCTAAGATTTCCAGCAGCTTCGGGAGTTTTCCCTGGATGGTGTGCGGCGCGAGCTTATGGTGACTGGGTTCAATACCGACATCAAGCATGACGGTGTCGTCTATCATATTCAGACGGAACCGCGGAAGGAGGCGGGGATAGAAACCACCGTTTACATGCGCGGGGCTGTTATCCACTCGGTGAAGACGTCCTACCAGGACTTTGTCAGTTCCCCTGAGTACAGTGAGGAGAAGTTCAAGCGCTTGCTGGAGGATCAGCATCGGCAGGTCATTGCGCGGCTTCGTGCCGGCGAGATTCGCCCCCCCCATCCTTCCGCCTCCGGCGCTTAGCGCGGGGACGCGGAGACCAGGTTTTGATCACCATCCATCTGAATGGCGAGTCGCAAGAAGTGCCAGAGGGCCTGACGGTGGCCACCTTGCTCGAGAGGCTGCGGTTGCCGGCCGACCGCGTGGCCGTGGAGCGTAATCTGGAGATCCTGCCCCGCGCCCGCTGGAGCGAGACGCGCCTCCAGCCAGACGACCGCCTGGAAGTGGTACACTTCGTAGGCGGCGGGTCGCCTGCGTTGGCAGCCGGCGGCCGAGACAGTTGACCTCGGCCGGATATCGTTTATGAACCCCAATCTGCCGATTTCTCCGGCGCTGGTCTTCGTCACCCTGCTCATCAAGCTGGGTGCCATCGCCTCGCTGGCCAGCATCATTGCGCGCTTCGGGCACTTCAAGCGCCTGTTGTTCATTGAGCAGAGAGGTCCGCGGCAGAAGTTGCTCTTTGCTGCGTTTCTGGGCGTGCCTTTCATGCTCGGTGTGCTCACTCGGCTGTTGGCGCGCTATCCAGGGACTGATTTGAGCCTGGAGATAACAGTCCTGGGGGGGTTGCTGGGGGGGACGATTGTGGGCCTGGTGGTTGGCATGATGGTGAGCCTGCCGGCGGTCCTCATCGGGCACGAAATCCTGGCCGCGCCGCTCGCCGTCCTTTACGCCGTAGTGGCTGGATCGGCCCGCTGGGTCTGCCCTGACAAGGAAGAGGTCTGGAAGTTCTCGCCGTTCATTGACCTCAGCCTATATCGCTCCATCAAACGGCGGTTCCAGCATCCCGCGATGGATTGGCAGATCCTCTTCTTCCTCATCTGCGTGATCCTGGAGATGTCCCGGATCACTTTCGGGCACATGGCGCACGGCAAGCTGTTCTATCTGGATTCCCCTCTTCCCTGGACCAAGGTCCTGATCGTTCTGGGCACGGTGATCGGGGTGGGCCTGCCGGTGCGCATCTGGAACAACACCCGCATCGAGCGCAAGCTGGAGGACCAGGAAAGGTTGCTGATGCAAGCTCGCGTGGACGCGCTCATCAGCCAGATCAATCCGCATTTCCTCTTCAATACGTTGAACACTGTCTCCTCGCTGGTCCGCTTTGACCCAGACACGGCCCGCACGGTGGTGCTGAAGCTCTCCAACATTCTGCGGCGGCGCCTCAAGACCCAGGTCCACTTCCTGCCGCTCAAGCAGGAGCTGGAATTCATCGACGACTATCTGGATATCGAGGTGGTGCGCTTCGGGCGCGAAAAGCTCCAGATCCTTAAGGAAGTTGATCCCGCGACACTGGATATGATCGTGCCCAGCATGATCCTTCAGCCTCTGATCGAAAACGCCATCCGCCACGGCATTGGTCCCAGGATCGAAGGCGGGACCATCACGCTGCGCACGGCGCGTCGTAACGGGCGGCTTGCTGTGGAGGTCATCGATGACGGCGTGGGCATTCCGGAAGCACGGCGACCCGAAGTTCTTGAATCCGGGATTGGCATCAGCAACGTGCGCGAGCGGCTGAAGGTGCTCTACGGGCAGGAGTTCTCCTTCACGATTGACAGCCAGCCGGGAAAGGGAACATCCATCCGCCTCGAGATTCCTGAGCTCATCAGTGCCGAAAGGCCCACCCCCCTCGAGCCGGCTTCTGTCTAGCACCGACTGCGCTCTTGGCGTCTCTTCCGCCGCGGGGTAGCTTTTCCTTCGGCGCCACGACAGTCCTCTGCACTCCTCACTTTCGGCCGCTGTGAGAACGGCAGCTATGCTAGCATTCGGTGCTTGTGCGCAGGGGGACGTCATCCGGCGAGAGTTCGGCGCCCCCGACCGAGCGAGGTTTCCTCGGTCGCTGTGGGACCCGGAGTCTGAATGCGAAATTCTAGAACGCTGCTTCACTGCCCTCAGAGTTCTCAGATCAAAGGAGTAAGGATCCGGTATGGTGAAGAAAAAGCGCCGACAGGCTAAAAGGCCTCCGGCTTCAATGAGCATGATCGAGCCAGGATTGCGCAACATCTATCTGAGCTTTTACAAGCAGACCTACTTCACATCCAGCGCGCTGGACCTGAAGACCAAGGAACTCATTGCGATCGGTTGCTCTCTCATCGCCAAGTGTAAAGGTTGCGCTGAGGGGCACATCCGGAAAGCCTTGGAAGCGGGTGCGACGAAGGAAGAAATCAGCGACGCGATCGCGGTGGCCATCGGCATCGGGGCGGCGAGCGTCCTCGACGAGTCGGACCAGGCCGCCATCAACCTAGACCTCCACCACTTTGAGTAGCGCCTCAAGCGGCTGGGCCGGGGTCTGCCGAGTGAGGGCGTGAAGCGGCACCCAATCCCTACCGCGGACCGAGGAACGGGCCGGCAACACCGAGAGGACAGCGCGTGAATTACCGGGTGATCGCCAACCTGTTCTTGCTGCTCTTCCTGGGGGTGGCAGACAACCAGGCAATCGCTGCACTGCTGCCCTCGCTGGTGAGTTCACTGGACATCAGCGTGGGAGCGGCTGGCCTGCTGGTGACGGTTTATTCACTGGCCGCGGCAGGGGCAGCGTTCGTCTCGGGGCCGCTTTCGGACCACTACGGTCGGCGACGCTTTCTGCTGGCGGGGGTGCTGGGGTTTGCCCTGGCATCGTGGCTCTCCGCACGCAGTCATACCTTCATGGAACTGATGCTGGCCAGGGCGCTCACCGGCCTGGCGGCCGGAACCATCTCAACTTGTGCGGTCGCCTTTGCCGGGGACTGGTTCGCCTACGCGGTGCGGGGCAGAGCGATTGGTCTGATTTCTTCCGCGTACTTCGCCGCGCCCATCCTGGGTGTCCCATTTGCCACCCAGATTGCCGACCGCTTCGGATGGCGTCGCACCTTCCTCTGCTTCGCGATGCTGGCCCTCGGGGTGGCTTGCGGCTCCTTGACTCTGCCGAAGGAGCAGGTGAGTTCCGAACCTTCATCGGGAAAACTGCGCGCCAGCGCACAGGCCTTCCGCTCGTTCCTTGTCCGACGTGATACCACGGCGGCCCTGGGGATTGCCTTCCTTGCCTCCGGCGGGCTTGTGGGCTTTATCACCTACATCGGCCAGTGGCTGAACAACCAGTTCGGTATTGCCACGCGCACGATAGGATGGGTTTTCATGCTGGGAGGTTTGGTGGCGGTGGCCGGCGCGCCTTTGGGCGGCATCCTCTCGGACCGATGGGGGAAACGGTCGGTCTCCATCGCCAGCAATGTGCTGTTGGCACTCTCGGTCCTGCTTATCCCGTTTATGCATTGGGGCATCTGGCTCCTGGGGGTATTCGCTGGGGCGAGTTTGGGAGCGGCCTTCCGGCAGGGGCCGCTGACGACTCTGATGACGGAAATGGTTCCCGGCGCCCAACGCGGGGCGTTCATCGCCCTGCGTAACATCTGCTCGCAGCTAGGCATCGGCGCCGTAGCCCTTGCTGGCGGGGTGCTCTATCAGCATCACGGGTATGTTGCTGTCACCACGCTCTGCGCGGCAATGAGCGCGCTGGTGGCCATTCTGCTCGCCACTCACATTGACGAGCCGAAGGCGCTGAACGCAGGCGCCCAGCGGCTGTAGTGGCGGTCGCGGACCACCGGCATTCGCAGCGCGCGGCTCCAGCAAGCATCCGTCTGGCGGGATGTACCGGTTGCCAGGGCATGCGAGGAGGTGAATTCCTTGTCGGCGGTCGCGAAGGTCTGGAAGATCACCCAGCGCGTGCTGCTCATCTTTGGCGTGCTGGGCGCGGCATTCTTCCTCATTGTCGTGCCGTGGTTTTTCACCCACATCCTGACCCGCAGCCGATTCCATTATCCTGACCCGAACGACGGCAAGACGCCCATTTCCTACGCCCTCAACTTCCGCTGGGTCGAGTTTCAATCCCCAGATGGCATCCCGCTCAAGGGCTGGTACATCCCCGCGGTTGGCAATGCCCGCGGCACGATCATCTACTGTCATGGGCTAAACCGCACGCGAACGGAGATGCTCCCCAAGGCGGCATTTGCCCAAGGGCTTGGCTACAACGCCCTGCTATTCGACTTCCGGCATGCCGGCCAGAGTGGCGGTGAAATCACCACGCTAGGTTATCAAGAGCGGTTGGACGTCCTGGGCGCGGTGCGCTGCGCCTTACAGGAGGAGAAGGCAGCGCGCCCGGTGGTTGTCTGGGGCGTTTCGATGGGCGCGGCGGCGGCGCTGATGGCGGCGGCTGATTCACCGGATGTCGTGGCGGTGATCTCGGATAGCACGTTCCTCTCGTTCCGCGACACTGTCCAGCACCACCTGAGGCTTTTCCTCCACCTGCCGACCTTCCCGCTCGCCTATGAGGTGATGTATTGGTCGGCGTGGCGGGGTGGTTTCAGGCCTTCGGACTTTGATTTGGAAAAGGCGGTAGCGCGCATCGGACCCCGGCCTATTCTGTTCATCGCTGTGGAGGGCGATCGCCGCATGCCCCCGGCCATCGCGCGGAGGCTCTACTCGCGCGCCACAAGCCCATGGACGCAGCTCGTGGTCCTGCCCGGGCAGCGCCACGGTGAGGGATTCAATCAAGCGCCGGAGCAGTACCAGCAGGCCGTGAGCGAATTCCTGACTCGCCTCTCTGGGGGGTTGCCTTGATCTCCGGGTCGGCTGGCATAGGCTCCGCACGAGGCAGGGAATTCAGTTCCCGAGAGGCAATCGCTGTTCTGGCATAATAGGCCCGCGACTTTGAGGGCGCGCTTTTGAGCAACGAGTTCAGGAGATTCTTCCATCATGCGGATTGAGAGACACGGGATGTCCAGAGCGAGCGGGTTGATTTTGGCGGGCGCCTTGGTGGGCTCGGGCGCGGCGTTCAAGACGGTGCAGTTGTTCGGGTCTGGTGTGGCTTCGGAAAGATCTGGATGGGATCAGATTGACAAGGACCGACTCCTTGCGAACATCAGGATACTGGCCTCGGACGAGTTCGAGGGTCGGGCGCCGGCTTCCAAGGGCGAGGAACTGACCACGGCGTTCTTGGAGGCGCAGTTCAAGCAGCTGGGGCTGAAACCCGGCAATCCCGAGGGCACTTATTTTCAGAAGGTGCCGATGGTGGGCATCACCGCGGACCCCAGCGCACAACTGGTCTTCACGCAACCTGCAAGTGGAGACAAGGTGACACTCCAGTACGGCGATGATTTCATGGCCTGGACCAAGCGCGAGCAGGCAGAGGTGAGCATCGATTCGGATCTCGTCTTTGTCGGCTACGGAGTAGTTGCGCCGGAGTTCCAGTGGGACGACTACAAGGGCCTGGATGTAAAGGGCAAGGTCCTGGTGATGCTGATTAACGATCCGCCCGTACCGGACCCCAACGACCCCTCGAAGCTCGACGAGAAAGTGTTCAAGGGCAGGGCGATGACGTACTACGGGCGCTGGACCTACAAGTTTGAGATGGCTGCCCGGAAAGGAGCGGCCGGCTGCCTGATCATTCATGAGACCGGACCGGCGGGATATCCCTGGGGCGTTGTCAGAACCAGCAACACCGGCGAGCAATTCGACCTGGTGAGGCCGGACAGGGGAATGTCGCGCAGCGCGGTGGAGGGCTGGATCACGTACGAAAAAGCTCAGGCGCTGTTCGCGATGGCCGGCAAAGATCTGGACTCGCTGAAGAAGGCGGCCGTGGGCCGGGATTTCAGACCAGTCCCGCTGGGGGCGAAAGCCTCCCTGACACTGCATAACAGGATTCGCACCATCGAATCCAGGAACGCAATTGCCAGGCTCGAAGGCCATGATCCCAAGCTGCGCAATGAGTATGTGGTCTATATGGCTCACTGGGACCATTTCGGCACCGGCCCGGAAGTGAACGGCCAGAAGATTTATCACGGGGCAGTGGACAACGCCTCGGGGGTCGCCGGGCTGCTGGAAATTGCCCGCGCGTTTGCGAGAGTCCAGCCGCAGCCACGCCGTTCCATTCTGTTTCTTTCCGTGACCGCGGAAGAGCAAGGGCTCCTGGGCTCGAAATACTACGCCGAGCATCCTCTCTACCCGCTGGAGAAGACGCTGGCCGTGATCAATATGGACGGGCTCAATGTTCTGGGGAAGACCAAGGACCTCATCGTCGTCGGGCTTGGCATGTCAACCCTCGACAGGTACGTTAAGGCCGTCGCCGCGGAGCAGGGACGTATCGTGAAGCCCGATGCCGAGCCGGAGAAGGGTTTCTACTACCGTTCAGACCATTTCAACTTTGCCCAGCAAGGCGTTCCCGCGCTCGATCCCGGTTCCGGCGTCGACTTCATCGGCAGGCCGGAGGCTTGGGGTTTGGAGATGCGGAACAAATACACCACCGAGGACTATCACAAGCCTTCCGACACCGTGAAGCCGGATTGGGACTTGAGTGGGGCGGTCGAGGATTTGCAGCTTCTCGGCGAAGTCGGCTACCGGATTGCCAAGGCCAACAAGTACCCGACTTGGCTTCCCGGTACGGAATTCAAGGCCAAGCGCGACGCAATGCTGAAAGCAGGGACGAGTGACAAGCAATGAATGATGAATGACGCGCTCTCGACTGCCGGGATTTGCATACGTTGGCTGCTCGGCCGCGACGGCCGATTGCTGAGAGGTGGCAACTGACAACGGACTGCTCTCTTCTGTTTTTTGACTTCAGCAAAGGAGATCTGTCATGCCTGACGAATCCCAGGAAACCAAACCTACACGGACACCATATGTCAGCTTGTTGTACAGAACTATTTTCTTTCTCGCCGCGTTGGTAGTGGTGCGTTTCGTCTTGGAGATTGCAGGTGTGCCCAAAGCTTGGACACAATACCTCTCCAGCAGCGCCGGCCTGTTCCTTACGGCCATCTATGTGGCGGCTGTGGCGCCGCTGCGAGGTGGGATGCAGAAGTTCCGTCAGATTATCCTCCCGGCCCTGGTTCTATCTGCCTGGACCGCGGCCTGGGTGATTCTGGCGACGCTGGTCTCGGGCGTGTTCCGTCTGGAGCGCAGTCATTTCGCGGGTCCAGAGGATTACGGGAACTGGGCACACTTGGGCAGCCACCTGTTTGGGCATCTGGTCGAGCTTGGTGTTTTCTTCGTCCTGGTTGTCGTCTTGATGGCGGTGACACACTTCCTCTGGCGCTGGCCGTTGACGGTAGGCCCGGGAGCAATGCTGGGGGCGTTGGTCATCATCCGCTACTGGGTTGAAGCGATGGGCTTGGACGCGTCGCGGGCCTCAGCCTGGAGTTCCACCCTCGGCGTGCTCATCGCCGCTTTCTACCTGGGTGGGATCGCGCCGCATTTTGGGCAGGCCGGCACCAGGCGCCTGTTGGTGCACAGCTTGGTGATCGGCTATACGTGGCGGATCTGGGTTTTCCTCGCAACGGTTTTGAGCGCGGTGCTGCCCTTCTACAAGACCCACTTCTTCGATCCAACTCAGGGCCGGGTGGCGGTGCGACTTCTCCAGTTCGTTGGATTCGGCGTCATCGTCGAGGGCCTCGTCTGGGGGATCGTAGTCTGGTTGATTGCCCGCTGGATTGCCCGTGCCACGCAACCGGCTGCCAGGTAGAGGCGGGTTTAGCCCCCGACAAGTTGGGGCGTAAAGCCGCCGCTACCGGCTATCCAGGACGCGTTCGTAAAGCTTTTCGTACAGTGCAATAATCTTCGTAGAACAGAATTGGGTCATGGCTCGCTGGGCAGCGGCTTGGCTCATCTGCCTGTGCCGCTCGGGATTGGTCAGGATATCGAGCGCGCGTGCGGCCATGGTTTTGACGTCGCGTGGCGCGACGAGATAGCCCTCGACGCCGTCCGTAATCACCTCCGGTATGCCACCCACGTTTGAGCAGACGGCGGGAACTCCGCACGCCATTCCCTCCAAAGCTGCCAGGCCAAAGGACTCAAGATCGCTGGGCAAGAGCAGTACGTCGGCGACGCTCAGAAGCTCCTGAACCTGGTTCTGTTTCCCCTGAAAGATAACGTCGTGTGTTAGGCCCTTCTGCCTGACCAACCATTCGGCGGTGGTGCGCTCCGGCCCGTCACCGACCAAAAGCAGCTTGGCGGGGATTTCTCGCCGCACGAGGGCGAAGATTTCGATGACGTCCGGGAGGCGCTTCACGGGGCGGAAGTTGGACAGATGCACCAGGATCTTCTCGCGGTTCGTGGCGAACTCTTTCCGCCGCGGGTGGCCATCGACCGGGCGAAACACCTCGCAGTTGACAAAGTTCGGAATCACCTCCACGGGCCGCTCGACCTCGAATTCCCGCAGCGTCACCTGCTGGAGGTAAGCGGAGATAGCGGTAACGGCGTCACTTTCTTCGATGGAGAATCGCGTGATAGGGAGGTAGGAACGGTCCATCCCCACCAGCGTGATGTCGGTGCCATGCAGCGTGGTTACGAAGGGGAGCTTGCCTGGCTTGAGCATGGCGCGCGCCAGGTACGCGCTGACCGAGTGGGGAATCGCATAGTGAACGTGGAGCAAATCAAGCGACTCGTTCACCGCCACGTTGTACATCTGGGTGGCGAGCGCCAGGGTGTAAGGCGGATGGTCGAAGAGCGGATAGTTGAGCATCTCCACTTCATGGAAGTGGATACGCTCCGACGCTTCGCTCATGCGCACGGGGACCGCGTAGCTGATGAAGTGAACTTCGTGGCCCCGTGCCGCCAGTTCCAGTCCGAGCTCGGTGGCGACAACGCCGCTCCCGCCGTAGGTGGGATAGCAGGTGATGCCGATTTTCATGAGGGTCCGGGGAATTAGCCCTAGTCCCGTCGAAAATTATGAGGGAGGAAGCGATTTCTTCTTCTTGCGCTCGCTTTCGCTCGCCGCCAGCACTACGATCCCGCTCACGGTGCGCCGGTCTTCCTTCTGCTCGTAATAAACGATGACGCTGGTCCCGGGCGCCAGTTCCCGGAGTTTGATCTTCCCCCCGTCCGCCATGGAGATCGAGGTGCCCTTCTTCACCGGGAAGATCTCTGTCACGCCGCCTTCGACGGTATTCACCTTGAGCAGGCCCCGCTTCAGGTCCAGGGATTGCACCTTGCCGCTGAAGGCTTGGCGGCTTGGTCCTCCTGTGATCTTGCCTATCGCCGGAATGCGGTTCCGGCGTTCGTCCTGTGCCTGGGTCGATGCAATTCCCGCGATGGTCGCGAGTGTGAGAAGAAGGACAATGAGCGCGGGTGGGAAGCGTCCGGCGTAGCGGCCAGATGCGCTCGTGAGTTCGGTGCTGGAGCATGGACCCCCGCTCCCTCGGCCGCACGGGTCAATAAGCGTGGAGGAAGAAGACCGGTCACTAGGAGGCATTGAAAACCCGTTCACCTGTAAGGTCCCTCGCGCACGGTGATACTAGAGAGGTTGCTGAGGACTGTCAAGCATTTCGGCCGGCGTCTGCAAGTGAGCCAGGGCGTCTTGCCCCACCTTCAAGGCCTGCGGAGGCGGTCTCGGCCTGTCGCCGAGAGTCGGGAACTTCGCGGCTACTCGATGTTGGGGAACCCGTTCCCGTTCCCGCCCTCACGGAACTCCGGGTCCTTGTGCATGTACCGGATCGCTGACTTCATGATGAGCAGGTTGGGCTCATTCTGCCGGTGGACCTTGATGCAGTTCTTGTCGTACCACTCGATGACCCCACGAATGATTTCCCCGCCGTCGAGCACAACCACCATGCGGGTGCGGGCCTGCATTTGCTTGATGTAATAGAAGTTCTCCGCGCTGGTCTGCTCGGGCGGCACCGGTTTCTTCCGCTGGAGGCGTGTCCCCATCTGGTCCTGGATTTCAGACAACGTTGGTCGGATCAATTTGCGGTTCAATGTTCCATACTCCTTAAGCCCCGTTTGAGGGAGTCAGTGCCTTGAGCCTCGCCCGAGGACAGCCAGCCCCCGAGACACCTAATGGTTCGATGTCACCTCAGGCCTTTCAGTTTCTTGCGTCCCCCAAAAAGCCCGTCACTGGAATTGGTGCGGCTACTGAAAAATCTAGCACATCCGCTCCCGAACTGCAATCGGAAACAAGCCGGGTTCTCCACCGCTCAGCGTCCAATGGCGCGCCGCTAGCGGCGCGGCCCGTGGCAGCTTCGCTTCCACTTGAAACTCTCTTGTGGTTCGATGCAATAAGGTAGAGGCGAGATTGCTTCGCGCTTGCGGCTGAATCGCATCCACGGCCGACCCCGTGGGTGGATCAGGCTTCTGCCGCGGGCGGAGGTGCCATCTCACTGCTTTCCTTGAGGTTGGCGGACTCCGACGTAGAGAAGACCTATGTCATTCGGTGGGGGGAAGCGTCCCTGCGGGTTGTCCCAGGACGTCCAGCGCCACGGCTTCAAGCCCCAACTGCAGGTTCACATTTCGCGTTTGAAGCCGATAGGCTTGGTCCAGCCCCTCCTGGAGCCTCGCGATGTTCCGAATCCCCAACTTCGCTGCCCAAGTCTTGAGCCGCGAGAGCAAATCCACGTTCACCACCTTGGCCTCCGGCCCGGCCAGCGCCACCTGGACAACATCCCGCAGCAGGGTGTAGCCGATCTTGAGCGTTTCCTCGAACTGGTCGCGATTCTCTGTAAGCGCCTTTGTGGAATCGAAGAGTACCCTCCAGTCAGCGGCGAGAGGTTCGCGAGCTTTCACGGAGACGGCAGCGAGAAAATCCAGCCACGGCTGGCGACGACGCTCGAATTCGCCGGCGTCGAAGGTTTTTGCCTTGGCGACGCTTCCGGCGGCAACCCGTGCCGCCAGCGCCCGCTGGGCTTTGGGCACGCGGGCTTCTTCGGCCAGGAGCGCGCTGATCACTGACTCTTCGACGGGCTGAAACGCCACCCGACGGCAGCGCGACCGGATGGTCGGCCGAAGCTCGTAGGCGTTCGGGCAAATCAGGATGAGCGTGGTGGTCTCCGGCGGCTCCTCCAGGACTTTCAGCAGCAGGTCGATGGCCTGCCAATGAATCGCCTGCGCCTCGTTGATGACAAAGACGCGTCGTGGAAACTCGAAGGGACGCGTGTAGGCCACGCTGCGTAATTGACGGATTTGCTCCATCAGGATGTAGCGGGTGATGGGCTCAATCAGTTGGAGGTCGAAATAGACCAGGCCTTCGCCGCGCTTTTGTGTGTCCTTGCTCTCGCGGCGCCGGGCGAGGTCTTCGCGCGTGGCGGCCAGCATTTCCTCGGCCTGGCGGCAGCGGGGGCACTCGCCGCAGAAGTCGTCCGCGCATCGCTCGCAGTTCAGCGCCTTGGCCAGCATCAGCGCCAGGGTCTTTTTCCCCACGCCCTCCGGCCCGGTAAACAGCAAGGCGCCCGGCGTGCGGCCGCTCGCCAGCATGCCGCGTAGCGCCGCGACGCCCTTGGGGTTGCCGATGAATGCGTCAAAACCCATGTGTTTGGGGGTTCGGATTTCGGGTTTCGGGACCGCCGATTCGCAACCAGAGGTTGTTCTCTTCACGAACCCCGAACCCCGAGTCCCGAATCCCGCTTTCTATGGCGCGCCAGAAGATCGTCGACAAGGCTGCGTATTTCCGCCTGCACCTCGTCCACGGGCCTGTCGGCCCGCACTACCTTGACGCGTCGCGGCTCGTGCCGCGCGATAGCCAGATAGCCGGCGCGCACCCGCTCGTGAAACCTCAATCCTTCTGCTTCAAAACGCCCTCGGACGGAATTCCGGCGGACTTCGCGCCCTTGCGCTCGCCCAAGCGACACTCGGGGACTTAGGTCGAGGACGACGGTCAGGTCAGGTTGGGTGGCGCCGCAGACCACCCGGTCGAAGGCCCGCACGGTGCGCGCTCCCAACTTCCGGCCGTACCCCTGGTAGGCGAACGAGGCATCGTTGAACCGGTCGCTGACTACAATCTCGCCCCGCGCCAGAGCGGGCCGCACCACTTCCTCGAGGTGTTGCGCGCGCGCGGCATACATCAAGGCCAGCTCGGCGAGTGGCGCAAGCTTCCCGGTACGAGAAGCCAGCAGAATGCCCCGGACCTGTTCGCCCACGCGCGTGCCACCGGGCTCACGGGTCGCCACAACCCGGCACCCACACTCTCGCAGGTGATTTACGAGCAGACGGAGTTGGGTGCTCTTGCCCGTGCCATCTATTCCTTCCAGCGTGATGAAGATGCCGCGAGGCATCAGTCCGTCCTTCGTCCGTAGTCCGCGGTCAGTTGTTCCTGGCTTCGACGTGTCAGTCTGTGTTGTCAGGCAGCTCTTCTTCCTTCTACAGCGGACAATCAGGCAATGCATCTTAGCATTCGACGTCCTCCTGCCACAAGTTTCGGGTGGATGGTACAATGCCGCGCGGTATTCCGGTGGCTATGGCGGAGATCAAGGAGAACATCGCGCGGGTGCGGGAACGGATCGCCGCGGCGTGTAGCCGCTCGGGACGACGCCCGCAGGACGTGAAACTGGTCGCCATTTCGAAGACCGTCCCCCCGGAGCGCATCCGGCAGGCCTACGAGGTCGGACTGCGCGACTTCGGCGAAAACCGCGTCCAGGAAGCCGAGGCCAAGCGCCCGGCGCTGGCGGACCTGGATGCCACCTGGCACCTGGTGGGGCATCTCCAGACCAACAAGGCCAAGCCTGCTCGGGAGCTTTTTCAGTACGTTCAGTCGGTGGACTCGCTGCGGCTTGCCGAGAAGCTGGACAGGGTGGCGCCGCCCGGCGGCCGGCGGCTGCCCGTCCTGCTGGAAGTGAACCTCGGCGAAGAGCTCACCAAGTCGGGTGCGCGTGAAGAGGAAGTGCTGCAACTGGCGGAAGGAGTCGGGCGGCTTCCCACGCTCGAGTTGCGCGGCTTGATGGTCATCCCGCCATTTTTGGAGGACCCCGACAGGGCCCGTCCGTTCTTTCGCCGCTTGCGTGAACTGGCACGAAGGATCGAGTTGCGAAACCTGGTGGGTGTTTCCATGTACGAACTCTCCATGGGCATGAGCCACGACTTCGAAGTGGCTGTCGAGGAAGGCGCCACGATGGTTCGCATAGGAACCGCAATCTTTGGGCCTCGACAATGAAGAAATCAGAAGGCAGAGCCCCACCCATGGCAGTGCCTGATTTCCAAATCGAACGCGAGAACGTCAGCTTCCGGCTGAAGGTCAAGCCGCGCTCGGCAAGAGAACGGCTTACGATGGATTCTTCGGGTGAGTTACGGCTTGAGCTTCACGCTCCCCCCAGCGAGGGTCAGGCTAACGAAGCGTGCGTTCGATTCTTCGCGCGCGCGTTGCGTCTCCCGCAAGCGTGCGTAGTGATTCTTTCCGGCCACAAGTCTCGCCGCAAACTCATCCGCATTACCGGGCGGTCCGCCCAGGAAACCGTCGCGCAGCTCAAGGCGCTGGTGGGGCAGGGAATCGGCAGGAGGCCATCGTGAGCTTCCGCCAGCGGCTCGAGGAAATTCGCACGGGTTTCGTGCGCGCGTTTTGGGTGGCCAACATCACGGAGCTTTTCGAACGCCTGGCATACTATGGGGCGACCGCGGTGCTCGCCATCTACCTGAGCGAACAGCTCCATTTTTCGAAGGAACTCAGCGGCTGGATGATGGGGATCTTCGGATTCGTGGTGTGGTTTCTGCCGGTGCTGGGCGGGACGCTGGCCGATCGCTTTGGTTTTCGTCGCGCCCTGCTCTTTGCCTACCTGGTGATGACGGTCGGTTATTTCCTCCTGGGTTCGCTCTCCGCTCCGTGGATGCAGGCGGCGCGACACGCGCTGACGGACAAATGGTTGATTCTGGGCATCCTGATGATCCCCGCGCTGGGGCCCGCGGTGGTGAAGCCCTGCGTGGCGGGAACCACAGCCCGCGCCTCCGCAGAGAATGTCCGCTCCATCGGCTATTCGATTTACTACACCCTGGTAAATGTGGGTGGTACGCTCGGCCCCGTGATGGCGTGGCTGGTGCGCAAGCCACTGGGATGGGGCATTGAGAACGTCTTTCGCGTTTCCGCTCTCAGCGTGTTCTTGATGTTTTGCGTGACGCTCATTTTCTTTCGCGAGCCGGCGCAGTCCGGCGAACAGAAGGTGGCGAGCGTCGGTGCCGCCCTCAAGAATATGTTCGTGGTCCTGCGCAATCTCCGCTTCGTTTTGTTCCTCCTCATTTTTTCCAGCTTCGATATCGTCTTCTGGCAGGAATTCATTTCCGCGCCGCTGTTTTTGCGCGGCTATGTTGACCCGAATGCCAACGCCGACCTGCTGCTTTCGATTGATGCGCTCACGGTGATCTGCTTCCAGATTCTGGTCAGCTATCTGACGAGGAAAATACCCGCCTTTTCCGCGATGACGCTGGGCCTCGTCATCTCGAGCCTCTCCTGGCTGATTCTTGCTTTCCACCCGACGACGATCGGATTCATTGCGGCGCTCGTGGTGCTGGCGCTCGGCGAAATCACCCAGTCGGCGCGCTACTATGAATACATCTCGCGCCTGGCGCCTTCCGGCCAGCAGGGACTCTATATGGGCTACGCTTTCCTGCCCGTCGCCATCGGGTATTTCATCGCCGGGCCGCTGGGCGGTTATCTGCTCCACTACTTTGGCGATGTCTTGCATCGCCCGCAGCAGATGTGGTGGGTGGTGACGGCAGTCGGAATCGCCGGCGCGGCGCTGATGGTGGTTTACGACAGGGTTTTCAAACCGGGAAAAGGCTAGGGGCTAGGGACTGACGACCGGGAACCGGAGCGGGGGGTGCAACAGTCCCAGTGCACCAAATTGGGAGGCGTGATGGGAGCCGAATTCCTCTCTAAGCTGTTGCATGACTACATAAGAGAGCTAAACCTCGACGAAGGGACAGAAGAGGATAAGGAGTATCGAAAGTATCTCCAGAGGACCATGGCATCTCTCGAAGGATTTGCAGACGAAGAGCAAGATTTCATGTTTGAAGGTTGGACGAAGTACCGTGACTGGAAATGGGTCGTGGACGATTTTTACACGCGTGAGGCGCTCGGCAAGGTCCCGGGAATAATCGAGCGCTTTTTGCGCTTCCGCCCCATACTCGCGGGGGTCATCCCGAGTGACGAAGTGAGCGTATACCTGAGTGAAGCGACGCGCTGCTTTATCTACGGGTTCTTTCAGGCGAGTGTCGCACTATCCCGCACGGCAGTGGAAGCGGGGCTGAACGAGCATCTCCGGCGGACGCTAGGGGCTGTTCCGCCGCAAGACCTGGTAGACAAAATCAACTGCGCAGAGCGTTTCAAGCTCGTAACTCCGCATGCCGCACAACTGGCCCACGGAGTCAGGAAGGCGGCAAGGGATGTCCTGCACAGAAAACCTGCGAAACAGGGGCTTGCCTTTGATACGCTCGTCCAGGCGCGGGGTTTTCTGAAGGAACTTTACGAAAAGTAACAGGAGCCCCACAACAAAGTTGTCCGCAGTTTAAGTGAAACGGTGGACGGCGCCAGGAGATGAGCGGGGAGAAGGTGGCGTTACATCATGATTCAGCTAAGCAGTGAAGAACTGCTATTACGGCTACGCAATTTTGAGGACAACTTCGTGGAACGCAAGACCTCTTCGGACGCGAAGGATTGGCTGAAAACAATTGTCGCCTTCGCGAATTCGACGCCGGTCGGCTACCCGGCCGTGTTATTCATTGGCGTCAAGAACGATGGAACACCGGAAGAGAAAACCGTCAACCTGGATTCGGTTCAACAGTCTTTCAATGAAAAGGTCAAAGATGCGTACCCACCTATCTACCGACTGACCAAAATACTCAATGTCGGGGGGAAGCAACTCTTGGCCGTGATTGTGCCGGGGAGCGAGCAACGGCCACACTTTGCGGGCCAGGCCTTCATACGCAAAGGTTCGGAAACGGTGGGGGCGTCCGATGAGCAATTCGCAAATCTGATCGCCTCGCGCAACAGCAAGGCGTACGAGATTCTCAAGTGGAAAGGTAAGGAAATTACAGTTAAATTCATGGATATGGCTCAGAGATACCGGCAGAGCACTGTTGTCGACTGCAACCAATTTTATTGCACGATTCAGTCCCCTAACAGCCTTTTTTCTGTTCCGTTGGGGAGAGTGGACATCGGTTTTGACAATCCAGAGAAGTGCCTCATGATCGAAGTCCGCTCATCCTAGATTCGGGATGTTTTTGCGGGTGGAAGCCGCAGTCAGAGTCCTTTCCCGTTAGTTGGAAAGCGACTTGCCAACAACATACGTTGGGAAAAGGGCACTGGTCGGGGGGGGGCAAATGAATCTAGTCGCCATTCAAGCGGCGTTGCGCGAATCAAATGTAGACGGCTGGCTCTTTTATGACCACCACCATCGTGACCCGATTGCTTACCGGGTGCTCGGGATCGCGCCCCAGATGTGCACGCGGCGGTGGTACTACCTCATTCCGAGCGAAGGAACCCCGGCGAAACTCGTGCATCGCATCGAGAGGGGAAACCTCGCCGGGCTGCCGGGCATCGAGCACGCGTATTCTTCCTGGAGCGAGCAGCGCGAGAGACTGAAGAAGATCGTGGAAGGGAAGAAGACAATCGCAATGCAGTACTCGCACTTGAACGACATTCCGTACATCGGGCTTGTTGATGCGGGGACGATTGAACTGGTCAGGAGTCTCGGTGTCGAAGTCGTTTCGTCTGCCGACCTCGTGCAACTCTTCGAGGCTCGCTGGTCGGCGGAGGCGCTGGCGTCGCACTTCGAAGCGGGGAAGGCGGTGCATGCCATCGTGCGCCAGGCGTTCGCGATGATTGGGGATGCGGTGCGAGGCGGGAAAACGATTGGGGAGTACGACGTCCAGCAAGAAATCCTGCGCCTTTTCGGAGTGTGCGGGCTCGAGGCTGACGAGGCGCCCATCGTGGCGGTCAACGAGAACACCGCCAATCCGCACTACTCGCCTGCTCCGAGCGCGTCGCGGGCGATCGGGGCGAATGATTTCGTTCTTCTCGACGTCTGGGCCAAGCTGCGAAAGCCGGGCGCGGTCTATTTCGACATTACCTGGACGGGGTACGTGGGCGAGGAAGTCCCTCGCCGGTACGCGGAAATCTTTACAATCGTGCAGGAGGCCCGCGACGCGGCGATCAGCTTGGTCCAACAGGCGATGCGCGAAGGCCGTCCTCTGCGCGGCTACCAGGTGGATGATGCTGCCCGCGGCGTCGTCGAGCGACACGGTTACGGTGAGTTCTTCGTGCACCGCACGGGACACTCCATCGGCGAAGACGTCCACGGCAACGGCGCCAACCTGGACAACTTCGAGACGCGCGATGATCGCCGGATCATTCCGCGCACGTGCTTTTCGGTCGAGCCGGGTGTTTATCTTCCCGAGTTCGGCGTGCGCAGTGAAGTGAACATCTATGTCGAAGAGCGCGACGCGCGGGTGACGGGCGAAGTGCAGCGCGTGGTTGTCCCGATTCTCGGTATGCCGTCGGCATAGCCATCTTGGAGCGGCGCGCGCTTGTCGCTGAGCTTTGTCGCCCGGCATCTTGTCTTTCCTTTCCTAAACGAAGCCAAACCGCCCGGAGAAGGGGTTGCGAGCGCGCGAGGCTGGGTGGTAGCATTCGAGCCTTTGCCAGAGCTGCATCGCGCCCTACGGGGCGCGGGAGTTAAAGCTTCTCACACGAGGTAGAGCGTGAAATCCAGCACACTCGTTCGGCGGTTCTCGATTCTCGGCCTTCTCCTGGCGGTGGGCGCCGGTGTAATGGCAGCCCGCGAGCCTGAGAAGCC
>Ga0315281_10002373_pt1 | contig 27981 bp, 28 predicted proteins | sample YL17G07_0_MG_FD_204540 | JGI IMG/M metagenome (GOLD analysis project Ga0315281, IMG submission 204540) | Sediment microbial communities from Yellowstone Lake, YNP, Wyoming, USA - YL17G07_0 | ecosystem: Environmental > Aquatic > Freshwater > Lake > Sediment | place: USA: Wyoming | collected...
GTGACCGGTACTGGCGAGCGGCTCAGGGAGGATGCTGGCGACCCTGTCGCCTGCCTGAAGTCAGTGGCAGAATCGATAGGGTGGGGACGACCTTGCGAGAGAACGCAGCAACCTTGGCGGTTCAGAGGAAAAGGCATCGCGGCGTGTGTGAAAGGTCCAGCGCAACCCCCGAATGCTTCAGCGTCCGCGATTCTGAAGTTCAACGAGGACGTATCTGTGGACCTGATCATAGGGACCGCTTCCATGGGTCAGGGAACGCCAACGGCTCTGAGCCAGATCGTGGCCGAGGAACTGGGCATACCCCTCGAGAAAGTTCGGGTGGGGCTCGTGCGAAGTACTGACACGTCCGCCTATACATGGCAGACAGTTGGCAGTCGCGGACTATTTACCGACGGAATTGCAGTCATGGAAGCTCTCCGCGACGTCAAAGCTCAGATCAAAGACGTAGCTTCACAGGTCCTAAAGGTCAAACCTGAGGACCTACAGATTGCTGATGAGAGAGTATTTGTCAAAGGAAGTCCGTGGCACGGCCTTCCACTTTCCGAAGTCATCTTCGGTTACACGTACCCTAACGGGAATTCGATAGGCGGACCGATCATAGGCCGAGGGAGATTCATGTCGTCCCTGACAACATACCTCGACCCGGACACGGGACAAGGAGTTCCAACGATTTTCCACACATTCGGAGCCTGCGGCGTGGAGATCGAGATCGATGCGCTGACGGGCGAGATCGAGATCGTGAACGCAGTTCAGGCGATGGATGTTGGCAAGGCGATCAACCCGCTCTTGGTGAAGGGACAGATCGACGGCGGCTTCATCATGGGACAGAGCGTAGCGCTGTTCGAGGAGATGACCTTCGATGAACAGGGCTGGGTGCTGAACCCAAACCTCTCCAACTATAGGATCCTCAGGGCCAAGGAGATGCCTCGCAAGATGAACGAGATTATTATCGAGACGCCTCAAAGTGACGCGCCACACGGTGCACGTGGCTTAGGCGAGTTGGTCATGGTTGCCGTTGCGCCTGCAATCGCAAACGCAGTCTACAACGCGATCGGCGTTCAGATCACGAGATTACCGATGTCTCCTGAGAATGTCTGGACTGCGATACAGAAACAGCGACCCGACCTCCTCGAAGAATCGAAACGTAGGTTGAAGGAGAGCGGAGGCGAGTGAGAAATCGTTCAAATCTGCATAGCTGACAGTGAGCAAGATTATTCAAGCCGAAACCATAATAGCGCGTACAAACGATTTGCGCTACTTAGGTTAGGCCACTTTGAGGATATGGTGATGCATACCCTGCACAGGCACTCACGGCCGTGTGAGCCCCAGGCCGTCACTGTAATTGAATGAACCAGGTGTCTCGGATGGATGAGTTGGAGCGAATCAAACAGAAGAGGTTACGGGAGATGATGAGAGGAGTTGGCAGCAAAGTTGACGACTCTAGACCTGATTGGCCGAGTATCCCGGTCGAAGTTACTGACAGATCCTTCAACCAAGTGATACAGAAATATCCTGTGGTGGTGGTCGATTGTTGGGCCGAATGGTGTGCACCCTGCCGTATGGTCGCACCTGTCCTAGAAGAGTTGGCCCGAGACTACCGTGGAAGAATCCTCTTTGGCAAGTTGAATGTGGACTCAAATGTCAGGACCGCCCAGCAATACGGGGTAATGAGCATTCCAACACTCTTGGTCTTCAAGAACGGGCAGCTCGCCAACCGACTTGTTGGAGCCATGCCCAAGGATATGTTGGAGCCGCAGATAACAAAGTACCTCTAGACTGGAAAGCCAATCGTGTGGACATCAATCGCATTACTTGATGCTTCTTCGAGTTTGCCAATGGCGGTGTCTAATAATTTTCAGGCGTGAGACATATTCATAACTCTTTGACGACATCTCTAGAGGAATCCCTGGTGGAACTGTTTACGGTGCCATTCTCCGCATGACTGTCCCAGCGGTTCTGGGTCTAGACCCTCGGGCAGAATGGATTTGAAGGCTATCGCCGTAACGCCATCCCCTCGTCAGAAGGTTGTATGCTTAGAGTACCAGCTACGTCTTCCGGTTCGAAAGCGCGCCATCAGGTTTCTTATCTGGATGATATTTCGCTAGAACTCTGCGGCAAGGCTTCTCCATCTATTTCTTACGGGCAGCACTCGCTAGGTCCGAGATGTTCTCTTTCCTTCTCCGAATGGAATCTTCTTTGAAATGCGTACGCTTTGTCACGGTTGGCATCCCCTCCTTCGAAGGCGACCATGCGGCTGCCCATCTCTCACCGAATTCGGAGTTTGAGCAAGGTTTATGTGCAATTACACATAATCACCGATAACGGCAGCAACACATCATCCGGTTCCCGTGCCTTGGGCACGCCGGTCCGTGTTTGTCTGACAGGTCATCAAGATGTCCGGCCGCAGGATGGGAGCTCCTAGAACGGATGAGGAGCGACGCATGAGGCATAGCGCCCTCCATCCCGCCGAGAAGCTTCCTCCAAGAGGGACGGGACTGAGAACAGGCAGCGCTGCCGGCTCAAGAGGTAGAGACCGCTTGGCGCAACTGTTGGCGCCGCTGTTGGTATTTGCCTGCATCTCAGTCATGGAAATGATTCTCTCCCGAAGAGATCATGAAAGACGTGACAGCTGAATAATGTGGATGCTGCCAGGGTGCTGTGAGTAGGAAGGCGATTGTGAAGGGGACAAAAGCAATTTCGAGGCACATCGCAATTGCTTGAAGTCTGATGAAGCGAACCACAGGGGGTGACACGCTTGGTGAAGAGGATAGCTGTGGCATCTGAAGGATCGGGGGGACTGGAGGACGTAGTGGCGTCCACATACGGAAAATGTGTGTCGTTCACCATAATCGACGTGGAACATAGTTCAGTTGGGGACGTCAAGATTCAACCGAACGTCTATGTGAGCCGTTCGGTGGGTGTCGGACCTCTGGTGTCAGAGATGCTTCACAAGCTCAACGTAGGCCTTGCCATAGCGGGTGAGTTCGGTCCGGGAGCTCTGCGTGTTTTGGAGGAAGTTGGAATCAGGACCGTTGTGAAGCCTCCTGGAACAGCGGTGAGGGACGCGATTAGAGAGTACCTGCAGAACGTGTAGCTCGAAAAGCCGAGCCTTCTTCACAGCGCTTTCGTCCTCGCCGAGCCTAGGCTCTCCTCCAACCCATGCACCTGCTTGAGGAACTCCTCCACTGCTGGTGTGATCCTGCTCATGGATTGGCAAACTCGGATTCAGATCTACTGAAGTCAGCCTGTCAGATCAGTTTAGGGAGAGACGACGGTTAACTGAGCTTGTCTGACTCCTTTCCTTGCACGAAGCGCCTCAAGGAGTTCTCTGATCCTTCCTGTCTCTCCTTGCACTACCACGATCTCTAGGCAGTCACGCTCAGTCAAAGAAGTCGAGAGACTCACATTCGCCGTTGCCTCGAAGACCGAGAGCGACCTATTTGTCCTCGACAAGCGAGAAATAGGACGCGATCAGAAACCCCAGCGCGAGCAGCAGGCTAAACCAGAATCATGGCCTTGTCATATCCTATATCAAAGGGGGCGAACACACACGTGACAGAGGGCTTAGGATGGTCAAGATCGGCGTTATGATATGTGATAGGAACAGAACCTGCACTGGTAACAAGTGTTTCAAGTCAATCATCGAGCGGGATGGAGCATTCGCAAAATACCCGCAGGACGAACCCATAGAGGTTGTGGGATGGACCACGTGCGGCGGGTGCCCTGGAGAACGACTTGAATATGCGCCCGCTGACATGAAGAAGTTCGGGGCCGAGGTAATCTACCTCGCAAGCTGCTACCTAGCAGGCTACCCGATCTGCCCATATATCGAGGATCACAAGAACTACATAGAGAAAGTGGTCGGGCTTCCGGTCACGGTCGGTACTCATCCGATGCCGCGCAACTACTTAAACGCCCATAGCAATATTGGCGACTGGAAAAGGGATGATGCCTACAAATGGCTAGGCGAGATCACTGGGAACGCCGAAGATGCTGACAAATATGATTCCACAAACCCGGACTTTCTGAAAAAACCCCAAAGGTAGTTCGCGTAATCCTAGGAGAAGCACCCTGGCAGGTTGGAGGCCAGGTCGAGAAACGATGCAACCCACCTCAGAGAATGGGGAGAGATCAATTGATAATGCTATTCTGAGTCCTTGCGTGACGCCGCCAGGGCAAAGGTGGCTTTGGTCTCAAGATGGATCATGTTGGTCTCCCTAGGGTTTGAGCCAGCAGCCTGAGTCAGGGGCGAGTATGTTCCCGGTTTCCTCGTAGGCCCTGCCCCTGCAGCCAGCGCAGACATCCCTATGAGTGCATCTGCCGCACTCGCCTTCCAGTAGACTCCTGTTGCGCAGTCTGGCAAGCACGGGTGAGTCGTCCCAGATTTCCGTTATGCTCTCTTCGCGGACGTTGCCAAGCTTGATGTTAAGCAGCATGCAGGGAATGATGTCCCCGTTTGGGAGTATGGTAAGGTACCCGTTGGGCATCCCGGCCGCGCATCCCCGGCTGTAGTACGGAATCCGATGTAGCAGATTCGCAGGGAACTTCTTGGGCTGAATATTCTTCTGCTTGAGGATTATTGGGTACATGGGGCAGGCTGGCACCCTTATTATGATTGGGCAGTCGGTCTGCGCTTCGGCGAGCCACTCCATCACTTTCCTCCGCTCATCTACGCTCAACACTTCCTCGGCACATTGCTGCTTCACCCTTTTGACCTGCACGAGATCGAAGAACTCAGCTGCGATGGCTCCACTATCGACTGCCAGCTGAAGAATGTCAGGAACTTCGGGGAGAGATCGCTTTCTGATTACAACATTGAATTGGAATGGCAAACCTGCATCCTTGCAGGCTTCTGCTCCATTCAGCGCCTTCCTGAAAGCTCCTTCTTCGCCTCGGAATCGGTCGTGAGTCTCAGGTTTAGCTCCGTCAATGGATATCGCGACAGCTTGGACGACGGCTCCCTGCATTTTCACAGCCGCGGCCGCATCGATAAGGGTGGCATTGCTTCCTACGACGACTCGCAAGCCTTTCGCAGATGCGTAGCTTGCGATTTCGTAGAAGTCCTCTCTGCAGAGTGGTTCTCCACCGTCGAAAATCAGGAGCCTTATGCCCCAGTCTGCAAGTTCGTCGAGAAGCCTCTTTGATTCTTGACTGGAGAGCTCGTCAGGCGCTGGCTTGTCGGACGCGTCGCTGTAGCAGTGCCTGCATTTCAGATTGCATTCCTGGGTGATGGCGTATGAAACCAAGAAGGGCGGCTGCGTCTCTGTCAACCCAGCATCACCACTGCAGGCGCGGTCTTCACCGTTGTAAAGCTTTGCGAGTCACGCGTCCGGCCCCTTTTTCTTGCGGATTCCACAAATACCGTCTCATAGCTTGAATCTAGCCTAGCCTTCGGCATCTTGCCTTGCACCAAGCCGATCATTTCGTCGAAGCGGATCGGGTTCCCAAGGAGGATCATCAGAAGCCTCTCGGTCATGGCATGTTGCGCTTCACAGTTCTTACGAGGGCTCCATCCTCATTGTAGAGGTAGATCATGAACGGCATGGAACCTGGGAGTGAGTGGGTTCCGCATGCGTGGCACGGATCGTATGCTCTGAACGCCATCTCTACCATGTTCAGCATGCCATCATCCACCTTTCCTCCCTTTATGAGGCTTCGAGCAGCCTTGTCGACTGATAAGGCCATTCGGGCAGAGTTGTGTTGCGTCGCGACCAGCAGGTTCGCCTTCTTGACAACGCCGCGAGCGTCGGTCTCATAGTGATGTATGAGGGTTCCACGGGGAGCTTCATCGACTCCTATTCCGACCTCGGGGGTTGCGGTCGGGAGATTTCTTATGTTCGGATCCGTTATCTCGGGGTCGTATGCTAGTTCCCTCAATCTCTCGGCGGCGTAGATCATTTCGACTATCCTAGCCCAGTGGTTCGCCAGCGTGTAGTGGACAGGCTTTCCACCGAGTGTCTTGAACATTTCCTCGTATGCTTCCTGAGCCCTTGGAGTTGCCATGCCATCAGACGCGTTGAGTCTCGCAAGCGGGGCGACACACATCACGCCGCTGTCTTCTCCTTCTACGAATCCCTTCCACCCTACCTTCTTGAGGAAGGGAAACTTGACGTACGTCCATGGCTCAACATGCTCGGCGATGTGTTCTAGGTACTCGTGGGCATCGAATCTCGCGAACTCCTTTCCGCTGGGACTGGTGACTCTGAGCGTCCCATCGTAGAAGTTGACCCTATTCTTCTCGTCCACCAAGCCCATGTAGTACGTCTTGTGGGTATAGGCGTCGCTGGTGATCAGATCGACATACTCCTTGTTTGAGAGCACAATGTCCTTGAAGACCTTCAGCGTGAAGAGGGCAAAATTCACGGACTCGTCTCCAAGTTTCTTTATCTCTTCAGCCTCTTGGGCGCTTACCGGCCTCGAGACTCCCCCGGGCACTCCAAACACGGGATGGATCGCCCTGCCTGCGATCAGCTCGTTCGTCTTCCTCAGGTTCTTCCTCATTTCGATGACCTTTAGCCCAACCTCCTTTCCAACCTTGGCGACGACGCCCAGTATGTTCCTCTGCTCCTTTGGCGCGTTAGGGCCGACAATGAAGTCGGGCCCTCCGAGGAAATACACATGGAGCGCGTGGTCCTCAAGCATGAAGACATTGTAGACCATCTCACGTATTTTCTTCGCAGGGCTCGTGGGCTGGACTTTGAACAGATCGTCCAGTGTCTTGGTGGATGCCATGTGGTGAGCCATGGGGCAGACACCGCAGATCCTAGATGTTATCTGAGGCATGTCCTCGACATGTCTGCCTTCCGCGAATTTCTCGAATCCCCTTATCTCCGGTATCTGGAGATAGGCCTTCTTGCAGTTACCTTCATCGTCTAGGACGATGATGATCTTGCCGTGACCTTCAAGCCGAGTTATCGGATTGATTACTATCTCTTTCATGTCTCCTATTTCCTCCTTGCTTTTCCTCCAAGACTCGATGAAGCAAGAGTGTATCTGTAAAAAGTTCCCACAGGATCGGGAAGTCTATCGATGACCTTCTCTATCGCTTCCTCATCTTGGAAGTCCAGTATGCTCGCGATGAATGATGCAGCTTTGGCGCCATAGTCGCTCACTCTGTCGAGAGGACCAAAGCAACCCGTGCATGGCATTCTTGCCTTGACGCAAAGCGCGCCACATCCTCCTCTTGTGGCTGGTCCTAGGCAGAGGAGTCCCTGGGTCAATAGACATTTCTCAGGGTCTGCAATCACCTCGTATGGGCGCTTCAAGTCCTGGATCAAGACCTTGTCAGGTTTTGTTTCATTCAATGGACACTCTTCGCAGAGCGACTTCTCGGATGCACCGATCACGGATCCCTTCGGCGGTAGCTTTCCTGAGAGGAGAATCTCAATCGCCTTCCAAGTAGCCTCTGCAGTCGGCGGACATCCAGGCACATAGTAGTCAACGTCTACTACCCGATCGATCGGTAGAAGCCTCGAAAGCGCTTCCGGAAGCTCCAGTTCGATTCCGTTGATTGCTGTCGTCTTCTGAGGTGTGACCTTGTGGGGGTTCTCTAAGCTCGGGACCTCATGGTAGGCGCGGGAGATGAATTCGCCATCATCGTAGAGGTTCGCAAGCCCGGGAATCCCACCCCAAGAGGAGCACGCACCATAGGCGACTACTATTCTCGACTTTCTTCGCAGTAGCTTGACCATGTGCTCGTGCTCGGTGAGTCTCACTCCCCCATTAATCAGGCTTGCAGCTATCGAGCCATCAGGGAGCGCCTCAACATCCTCTATTTTGAAGTCGAGTGCGACCGGCCAGAAAACTATGTCGACTAGCTTGACGAGGTCGAGGATTCTCTCGGCGAGGTCTACTGTAGCTTCTTCACATCCGCCGCAGCTGGCGCACCAGTACATCGCTATCTTCGGCTTGTCCATCTCTTCTCCACCTTTTCGTGCATTTTCGACACTAGCGCCTTCGTTCGCTTTGCGGGAAAGCTTCGGCTTCATTGACCGTCTTGTTTATGGCTGATTCCATTACGTGGTCGCGGCAGTACACCAACGCTCTTCGGACTCCCTCCACGCTCGCGGCTGCATTCTTGATGTCCAGCGCGATCTTCAGCGCGATTGGACAGAACGGGCTGCTAGGCTTGAATCTTATAGTCACGATACCGGGCTCGTTCTCTTTGAGCTCCTTGATCATTCTCATCTCTCCAAGGCTCATGCCCGTCTCGGGGTCAACGATCGCGTTCACGACCCCTCTCACGCTATCTTCCAGAGCAGTCATTTCTTTCTGACCCACATCGACCCTACTTCATCAGAGGTAGATGCATCACCGCGTTAGCAAGTTTCATAATAGATTGGGCTGCCGGCGCGTCCGGATGAGTCGCGACCAATGGTTCTCCTGCAACATACGATTCGAATAGGCTCTTGTCGACCGGGATCTGCATGATGATCTCGCTTCCGTAGCTGTGTGCGATCTCCGATATGGGTTGGCTTTGCGCTCCTGGCAGGTCCGCCTTGTTCACAACGACCTTGGATGGGATTCCCAACATTGACATCAGTCTGAGTATGAGTGTCAGGTCATACGCTCCGAGCGGTGTCGGCTCGGTCACGGCCAACGCCAAGTCCGCACCTCTCAAGGCCTGAACAACGTTGCAATGCGTGCCAGGAGAGGTGTCGACAATCATCACGTCATATGAGGTTGTTCTAGCCTGTGCAAAGGCCGCATCCTTAGCCGCGGTGACAACCTGAGCGGACCGGGCTTCGTTCGGCTTCAGTTCTCCGCCGATGAAGCTCAGATCTCCGCGAGTCCCGCGATGCACATAACCTATGACTTTCTTTCCTTCGCCTATCGCTTGCAGCGGACATACCAGTTTGCAGGCTTCGCATCCGGAGCATAGCTCCTCGAAGAACATGGGCTGTTTTCCTGCGATTTGGATGAGGGCATGAGGACGGCAGGCTTCAGCGCATTTCCCGCACCGGTTGCACTTCGTATCAAGGATCCTAGGAACGAAGATTTCAACTCGTTCAGCGAGTTCTTGTGGGATCCCGAATACTATCGCTGCGGTTGGAGAGTCAACATCGGCGTCGACGAACAGAACACGATGACCCGTTCCTCTCATAGCAACCGCAAGATTGACAGCCACACTTGTCTTTCCGGTTCCACCTTTTCCTCCCGTCACGGCGATGACAGGTAGATCCACCGGCTTCGTGTTGAAAGATGCCGACACATGCTCCATCAAGATGGAGTTCAGCTTCCCGCGCGTTGTTCTTCAAGTTGCTCGTACTTGGCGATTGTGAGCGAGGCTTCAGCCAACTCGTTGGCGATTCCATATGGGAAACCCAGGGCAAGCTCGGACTCCTTCATTCCGGCGTGCTTTCTGGAACCGCCGCATCCTAAGGCTATGCTCAGGCCGCCAGTCAAAATCGGACTCGCTACAGCGTCAGCGCAAAGTGAGAAAAGGGCCCCTAGCGAGGCGACAGCTCTTTTGCCTGTAGTGTGCTGATAGGCTTGGACTAGCCTCATCGCTTGTAACGGATTGCATACAACGACCACGGAATCGCGCTCGGCGGGAATCGAGCCTAGAGGCCCGTACATTACCGCCACGCCTTCGCGCGGCAGCGTCGGAGTGTTCTCCACGTATGTCCAGAGCGCGTCTTCCGTTCGGAACCTGCGCTTGGTCCTGAACTGTTCCTGCAGCTGGTGCTTCCTCAACTCTTCGTCAGGCTCCATTAGACCAAGCGCGGTTGCCCCAACCTTGCATTGCTGCTTGGATAATGGGGCGTAGAAAACACGCCCTTCCAGTCTTGCCTTCTGAATCATCTCGCAGTGTCTGCAAGGCGCATCGATCTCTTCGACACCGCTTGGAAGATCATCCAGAGTCTTCAAGACCTTCACTCCCACCGGCGAGCCCTCCAGATGTAGGAACTCTCTCATGACTTCCTCAATCAGTTGTTTTCGGCTTTCCGGAACCTTCACTTTGCTTAACGTTCCTTGCGCCTGCTGCAACAGTGCTCCGCACCCGTCACAGTAGCGCGCAGTTGACTCTACATCTCTTCCGCATGTCCTACACAATCGCAACACAACCATTCCTCTCAAATCATATCCTTGATCAAATCTGACAGCGCAAGAAGACTCCTCGAGGCTTCGCAGTCTGGCGCGTATTCAACGACCGGCGTCCTCTTGGAAAGCGAGATTGGCACGTTCTCGTCCGAAGGTATCCTTTGCGCAACACCAACAGCCCACTTCGCTCGAATGTGATCCTCTACCTTGTCGGCGTACTCGCGATTGAGGTCGAACCTGTTCATGACAATGCTAGTAGGGATGTTGAAGTGAGAAAGGACGGTCAGCATTCTATCTAGGCTGTTCATCGCAGCAGGCGTCGGTTCGGTCACAGCGAGTGCATAGTCGGCTCCCGCCACGGAAGCTATGACCGGGCAGCCTATCCCCGGAGGGCCATCCACAAGAACCAGCTCGCAACCGATGTCCTCGGCCAAGGCTCTCCCCCTCGCTTTGACCGCGGTTACGATGTGACCTGAACTGCTTTCGCCCATTTCGAGTTCGCCGGACACGATCGGAAACCCGTAAATGGTCTTCGCAATTCCAATTCTCCCGTTCCTGACTCGCTGTATCGTTATTGCCGACTTGGCGCACACAAGTGCGCAAGCTCCGCACCCCTCACACAGGAAGCGCACCAGCGTCGGCGGTTCTCCCTTGCCATCTATCAGCGCATCGATCTTACAGGCTGACACGCAGCTTCCACATGCATCACATTTGGTGGAATCTATCGAAGCCTTCTCGGACGCTTGCACATCCTTGAAATCGGAAAGATCCGCCCCAAGAATGATCGAGAGGTTGGGCGCGTCCACATCCGAGTCCACCGTCGCAACTTTGAGCCCGGCTCTGCTCAGAAGGACCGCAAGAGAGGCGGTGACGGAGGATTTCCCAACTCCGCCCTTCCCGCTGACTACGACAATCTCCCTCAGGAATCCATTCCTCACAGCGCGTTTCATGCCACGTTCGGCGCCTTGAGGAATAAGGAATAAATATTCATAAGTCTTTCTAATCCCTTCGAAAGTAGCAAGGAGTTGTTTCCATTGGGAGGCATCGAAACATGAATCCTCGGCGTGCATGTGCAAACTCTGCGCAAGAACTTCGGAAAAACTCCCAGCGACGAGAAACCGAAGTAACCTAGATGGCCAAGAGGAGATCGACGAGTGTCGAAGGCTATTGTTGAGGAAGCGCTGACTTGCCTGAGTACCGAGGTACCCAATCTGCCAGATATCACTGTGAGCAGAATATGCCTCGGATGGGGCTACGTAGGAGTTCAACTGAGCACAGACGACGTAGGCCTGTGCCACAGCCTAGTGGCAGAAACACGTTTGGAATGCTGCCAAGTCGTCCAAAAGGCAGGAACTCTGAGCGGTAGTTCGGCGACAATGCTGGGCGAACTCGCGAAGTCGTGGGATCATGGCGAGAGGGTCATCGGAGTAGCAACTATCAACGCTCTTTCGCAGATCGTCCTAAAACAGGAACATGAACGATATTCAGTACTAGAAGGGAATACGCTTGACCACGTCGACATCCGGCCGGGTGAGAATGTTGCAATGGTCGGCAATATCAAGCCGCTCGTGCCTGCGATCAAGAGCAAGACCGCACGACTCCAAGTGTTCGAAAGAGGGGGATCGCTGGAAGAGGGGGTCCTTCCAGATGCCGCTGGCGAGGAACTGATCCCAGAGGCAGACGTCGTCTTCATCACGGGATCAGCAATAGCAAACGGTACCATAGGACGCCTACTCCAACTTTCAGAGAAAGCCAGGCGTGTGATACTTGTAGGCCCCTCTGCCTCAATGGTTCCAGATCCTCTATTCAAGCGAGGGGTCGACTTGATCGGAGGGGTTATTGTAACGAATCCTGAGATAGCGATGCAGGTTGTAGCTGAGGGAGGGGGAACCCCGCAACTGAAGGCTGCAACGAGATTCGTTGTTATGAAACCCAAAGCTGGCACGGCTGACTTAGTCTCTGGTTGAAGTTGTCACAATGTCAAGATATTGATAGGCTTACGCAATACATCTTAACATCGAGGATAGAAAAGGAATGACGAGCTGATGAGTGCAAGCGATGCCAAAAGAATCCTGCTGCAAAAAGGCATTACAGTCTCAAGAAGATCCACGTTTGTTCTAGTGGTTCTATCCATCGCTAAGGTAATCGTCGGTCTTCTGTCTGGGAGTATAGCATTGCTTGCTGATGCTGCACATACCATCATGGATATTGCGGGATCTGTGATTGTATGGCTGGGTCTACGGTTATCGCTGAGGAAACCCACCGACCTGTTCCCCTATGGTTTCTACAAGGCAGAATCCATCTGCGCGTTGATCGTCTGCATCATCATGATCTTCACGGGGGCAGAAATCCTCCGGGATTCCCTAGAGCGGTTCTACGTTCCTTCCGTGATTTCGTTTAGGCCGGTCGTGATTGCCGTTGCTATCGGCTCTGGGTTTGTCTCCTACTTCCTAGCTAGATACAAGGAGAGATCAGGGCGAGAGATAAGCTCCCAAGGCTTAAGGATCGAGAGTAGACACTCTTTCGCTGATGTTCTGAACTCTGCTCTGGTGTGTGGGAGTGTGTTCTTCACTTACCTGGGCATATCATGGGTGGAGCCTTTGGCAGCGGTGATCATATCCGCTTTCATATTCTGGGCGGCGCTAACGTTCGGCAAGGATTCTATCTTCTCACTCATGGATGTCTCAGCGCAGCCGGCGATGAGAAAGGCAATCGAAGACACGATACTCGGTACTCCCGAGGTTAAGGGCGTTCACGCCTTGAAAGTCAGGAGATCAGGGCCGTTCATTTTCGTGGAAGCACATGTTGAGGTCGACGGAAGAACCAGCCTCGAAAAGGCTCACGCGATAGCAGACGAGGTTGAAGACAGAGTCCAAGAGAAATTCAAAGAAGTGGATTCAACTACGATACACGTCGGCATCCATGAAAAACACAGCTGAATCGGATGGCGGTGGCTGGAACTTGTCGAAATGAGGGAGATGCGTCCAGTCACATCCAAAAGAGATGTTAGCTTGCGACAAGGGTAGTGAGGAAGAGGATGTGTACTGAAGAGAAGATTCAGCTTCTAGGGAAAGGAGCGAGAGCAGCCAAGGCCTCTACGTACGTGACGACCGCGCTGACGGGCATCAAAGTCGTCGCGGGTTTGCTGTCGGGTAGCATCGCGCTCTTGGCCGATGCTGTACATTCGCTTTCTGACATCTTCACATCACTCGCAGTGTGGCTCGGGATGAAGCTATCTCAGAGGAAACCATCTGAGAGGTTCCCATACGGCTTCTACAGGGTCGAGACCCTAGCCTTCATGATCGTCGCAATCGTTGTTGCAGCATCAGGAGTCCAAGTCCTCCTTGCATCGTTTAATCGAATCGTCAGCCCGTCTGCGGTTGCTTTTGCTCCCGTTACTCTTACGGTGGCAGCCATTTCAGCGCTTGTCTCCTACTTGCTGTATCGATTCAAATCGCGGGTGGGAAATGAGACCAACTCCCAGGCGTTGCAGGGCGAAGCCAAACACTCGCTGATTGATGTCCTATCGTCAGCCCTCGTCTTTGCCGCAATACTAGTTCACTATGCTGGCTTCCCATGGGCTGAAGGGATCGCGGGTGTCCTGATAGGTCTCCTGACCATAAGGCTCGGCCTCGGAATGGGCAAGGACGCGGTCCTTGTTCTGCTTGATGCTTGCTTGAGACCAGAACTCATCTCCCAAATGAGGAAGATCGCAACCGAAGTCAACGGAGTCAGAGGCGTTCATGAAATCAAAGTGAGAAGGTCGGGCCCCTTCATCTTCGCAGAGATGCACATTGAAGTAGACAGGGCAATGCGGATGGATGAGGCTGACGCGATCTCAAGCGCAATCGAAGAGAGAATCAGAGAGTCGATAGAGGAGGTCGATTCTCTGATGCTTCATGTAGAGCCCTCGAAGAAGGACATGTACAGGATCGCTATACCGGTAGAAGAGGAGAAGGGGCTTGACTCGAGAGTATCGTACCACTTTGGCAAGAGCCCATACTTCATACTCATCGATCTTCATGAGAATGGCCTGAGAAGCTGGCTCGTCGTGGAGAATCATGGAGCAAGGATCGAAAGGAAGAGAGGGATGGAGGCCGCTCGCCTTCTCGTCCAGCACAAGGTGGACGTTCTCGTGACCAAGGAAGTCGGCGAAGGCCCCTATCACGTACTCAGAGACAGCTCCGTTCAACTCTTCGACCTAGGTGAAGAATCAGAGATAGGACATGTTCTCGATGCTTTTTCTAGGAAAGAGTTGAGAAGCCTTACGTATGCAAAGGAAGCTGGATAGTTGGCGACAAAGATGATGAAAGGAGCCGAGCACACTCACGGAACGAACAAAGATGTCACATTCCGTCCAGTAGGCGTCGTGAGGACTCAATCCTCAGATGATGAGATACGAGAGCGAAGTCGAGAACTTGAGGCCACGATAGAGATTTTTCCGGAGTTCCAAGAGGCGCTTGACGGCTTAGATGGCTTCTCACACATCTTCGTACTGAGTTACCTGGATAGATTGAGGCCTGAGCAGATCGGCGTGTTGAAGGTGAGACCTCGACGACTAGTGAGGAAGGGCTTCAAGCTCGAAGAGCTACCACTTGTCGGAGTGTTCGCTCTCGATTCTCCCACCAGGCCTAACCCGATCGCATTGAGCCTCGTGAGACTTCTCCACAGACGAGGGCGAGAACTAACCGTCTCCGGCCTGGACTGCTTTGATGGAACCCCAGTTTTGGATATCAAACCTTACAGGGACGACCACAGAGCAGACCAATACAAGCTTGCAGAATGGTACAGAGATTTGCGCGAAAAAGTGGGCAGAGATATCTGACTACAGATGGGGCAACAGTAATTAATTCTCTGCTTTCGGGTTAGCGGTTTCAGAGTTCGAGCGTGTCACCCGTCTGAATACGCCTGCAATCTCTTCGCAGCTCACGAAGACGATCTATGACCCTTGAACCCGTGCAGTGGGACGGGTAGATCACCTGTGGATCGAACTTTGAGAATTCATCCACGGTCTGCTTTATCCTTGCGTCAGCTGCATTTTGAAGATGCAGGCCGCCGACGACTGCGTAGATATCGTCTACACCGCTCATTTTCTGAGCTTGTTTCAGCGTGTTGATGATTCCCGAATGCGCACAACCGGTTATCACAACAAGGCCTTTGTCTTTGACGTTGATCAGGAGGGCTTGCTCATCATTCATCGGATCCTCAACGAAACGGTCATCCTCTACAGTCCAGAATCCCTCCGTCTTCTCAAATTCGGTCTGTCTCGCTATCTCCCCGCTTGTTGTGACCCCAGCGGCTATCATGACGGGATTGCGGGCGAGCACAAGTATGCCACCGGCAGCCTTCACTGATGACTGATCAAAATCGGGACCGATGAACTGGAGATTCGGCTTGAAAGCAAACTTGGGGCCGAACACCTTGGGGTGAGCCACGATAGGGATACGTCGGCTGATACGTTTCAGGATCTGGAGAAGGCCTCCGATGTGGTCGTAGTGTCCGTGGCTAATGATGATCGCATCTAGTTCTCGCACGCGAGCACGCATTGCAGTAGCATTGCGCAGAGCCACATTGGGCGGCGGACCTGCGTCCATGAGGATTCTCGTGGACGCACCAGCTACAGTCGTCTCGACTAGGAGAGATAGACCGTGCTTCGCCACGAGATGGGACCTCCTCTTGTTCACGGTATCTTCAGCGAGAACCGAGAGCCTAACCCGATCCACCGGAAGCATCGACCCTCTCAGAACATTCACAACCTTCACGGTCCTCTCCATTTACAACATCTCTCAAACGATCACGTGCCGTCAGAGATAAACCGGAATGTCCACCAAGTCGACAACGCTCATTACTAGTCTCAAATCTCCTGCTCGCGAAAAGGTTGACTCTTCGTGCCTCTCGCTCGGAAACGATTCGCACATTCTGGTGCGTTGGGACCAAGGGCTGTCTAGCTACCGTCCTTGTTCAGTTTTGTACACGTGTCAGCTTACTACACATGAAGGAGGGAGCGAGGACCGCATCAGAGAGAGCACGGCCAGTTGATGTGGTGCGCACCAACGAAATGCCTCAAGATGACTGACTGTTGCAAAAAAAAGGCGGTCTAATGCTGCAGCTCCGGGGCTTCTGGCGAGGGATATTTGATGCGGCCTGTCCTCAAAGGCGAAACTCTGCTTCGGTTTCCGTCACTTGAGCCGGTCGAGGTAGTCTCTGGGGCGTTCAGATATCTATCTCCAAATTTGTCCTTCAACGTACATATTAGTACACTAAAGTCTTAAATCCATCACCGTGGCATTGGCACCGCCAACTCGGAGGTCAATTGTATGACAGGTGACCGCGTTTGGACGACAACCGTCTAGCCACCGCTTGACCCGTCCTTTCCAAAGCGGCCGCAGTCCATCACAGAGACTTCCGAAGGCTTCTGGTGAATGAAATGTCGAATACAGTTCGAAACCGCTGTGCGACCTACCTAAGTCAAGATGAGATACCGACTTCGTGGTACAATATCCAAGCGGACCTACCTGAACCCGTTCCCCCGCTGCTTCACCCCGGCACGAAAGAACCGCTGAGCCCGGGCTTGACTCCCCGAATATGGGCAGAGGAACTTGTACGGCAAGAGGATTCGAAGGAACGCTACATCAAGATACCTGACGAAGTCCTAGATGTCTACCTGCGTTTGCCACGCCCAACACCACTGTACCGAGCAAGGAAACTCGAAGCCTACCTGAAGACGCCGGCGAAAATCTACTTCAAATGTGAACACATGAACGCGGCGGGCAGCCACAAGCCCAACACCGCGATTCCCCAAGCCTACTACTGTAAGGCCCAAGGAACTGAGAGACTCGCCACGGAGACAGGTGCAGGACAGTGGGGCTCCGCACTAGCAATGGCATCCGCATTCTTCGACCTACAATGCCGAGTATACATGGTCGGCGTTAGCTACGACCAGAAACCTGGACGACGAACAATGATGGAAACCTGGGGAGCAGAGGTATTTCGCTCTCCAAGCAACAAGACGAAATTCGGCCGAAGTCTGCTCAAGAAGAATAGTAAGCATCCGGGAACGTTGGGCATATCGATCAGTGAAGCTCTCGAGGACACGTTGGCAAATGAAAATACGCGCTACTGCCTTGGATCAGTGCTGAATCATGTGCTGATGCATCAGACCATCGTAGGTCTAGAAGCAAAGAAGCAATTCGAATCGCTAGATGCCTATCCCGATGTCGTCATAGGATGCGTGGGGGGAGGATCAAACTTTTCAGGTTTCTCATTTCCCTTCATGATGGACAAACTGCAAGGGAAGAGGAATGCGGAATTCATCGCTTGCGAGTCTAAAGCAGTACCACATACAACAAGAGGGATTTACACGTACGATTTCGGAGACACTGCAGAGATGACACCTCTAGCCAAGATGTTGACGTTGGGACACAAGTATGCCTGCCCACCGATCCACGCAGGCGGTCTTCGATACCACGGCATGGCCCCGCTGATATCTTATCTCATCACGAGGAAATTCATGAGGTCAGTCGCGTACCATCAAACGGAAACGTACGAGGCTGCAAAGATCCTAGCTAGGACAGAGGGACTGATCGCTGCACCTGAGACAGCTCATGCGGTGAAATGTGCAATGGACGAAGCGCTTACTTGCAAGAAGACAGGCGAAGCAAAGGTGATAGCATTGAACTACAGCGGCCATGGTCTGTTAGACTTGTCAGGATACAGAATGTACTTGGACGGTAAGCTCAAGGAGTACGAGCCAGTCAAGGTGGAAGTTCCAAAATACGTCACCTAGACCGCAAACCTCCTGTGTATCAACTCCTCTTCCGAAAGTCCGATGGGGCGTTTGCATCAGAACCAAACCTGACAAGCAAATTCAATGATGCAGTATCAAAAAGCATAGGGTGCAAGGTCGAGGTTAGCTCTGCGAGGGAAGAGGGATCTACGGGATTCCCCTAAACAGCATGAGGAGTCAGGAGCTAGGAGAGGATTTCCATATGTTGCTAAGGTGGTTATCATACAATCTCTGTCTGTAGTAAGATTGATGATTGTAGATGCTCGCTACAGGATTGTGGCAGAGCACTCTATCCTTTGCGATGAGTGTCGTAACTGGGGCCTTCGAGGTTCTGCAGAATAGAGCGTCGTGACCGACACAGAGCCCTACCATAATGTTGAGCTCGGCGCCGCATGCGTCGAGAAGCATGGCTTGGGCGACAGGATTGCACATGGCTTCGAATTGCCCGGGACGCAGCTTCTCAGCATCTTTGACTCCAACCTTCTCCTTGGGAACTGCGCCTGTCTTACAGATGGTTGAGATGACCTGGAATCCGTTTCGTCTGAGAATCGAGGCTAGAATCGCGCCCTCTCTCTTGAGGCCGATGCAGCATGCAATTCCTATCTTCCTGTAGTTCATTAGTCTCGCGAACTCTATCGTATCCTCCACCCTAGTCCACTTCATGTAACCTCTGGATTCAACCAAAGCAGACGCTTGTGCAATCTTGCGTAGCTGTCTGTTCTTCTCATATGTTTTCAATGCCTGTCTAAGCACGGGCCTTAAGGTCGTCATAGGGCAACCGTTGAGTAGTCCGCTGCCTCCTCCACCTTCGCATGGGTTGGAGCCGCAACTTGTGCACTCGAGCTTCTGTACATGTTTGCCTAGTTTTCGCAAGCTGGGTCAGTGTCATACGGTCATTGCTGGGAATATCATTCTTTCGTGGAGGCAAGACAGAGCACAGAGTCACCTCCTTGACAGTGTTAGAAACCATAGACCATGCGCGATTCGCACGCGGAAGAAAAGAGAAGTGGGGCTGACATCAGTCCAATGAAGAGTTGTCGCTTGGCCTTGACACTAGGGCTTCGGCCTTGCCATAATAAGGAATAAATATTCATAAACCAATGAGGTCTTCGAGACAGCGGAGATTGTTTGCATGGTTAGACTGGTGATTCCGATTGAGAGCTTCGACATTGAGAGGTCAGTTATCTTCCCACATTTCGGAAGAGCCCCCGAGTTCGTGGTGATCGATCTCTCAGATGAGGGCAGGGTCATCTCAATCAGGTCTGAGAGAAATGTGGGCGAGCACTTTGGAGGCCACGGCGGAGCCGAGACCATTGTTATGAGCCTCAAACCTGATGTTCTTGTGGTTAAGGGGATGGGGCCTAGAGGGCTCGCGGCTTTCCAGAGCAATGGGATCGCGGTATTCACAAGTTCGGTGACCACTGTCGGTGAGGCCGTCGAAGCCTACTTGGCCGGCAGACTAAGCTGCTTGACCGAGCCTTGTAAGGATGCTCGTCACGGGCTCCCACAAGGTTGATGATTCATGCCATCAAGCGTCCGTGATCCGGTTTCATCGCCTAGGTAGTTTTGCGATTTCTTCACCCATGGAACAAGAGCTTCGTGGGGGGTAACGATATTGAATAGATATTCAAGTCTTTCGATCTCGTCAGGCGGAGGGGGCAACCTGGCAATGAAGTTCTTACTCCTCGCCCAATGCCCCTCTACACCTACGGCAGAATCCTCGAGGCTCGCTTGGATGCGTACTTTTCACAGAGCAAGAGACAATAGGCGGTACGCGAGACCGCCAACGATCACAGCGAGAATTGAGTCGAACGCCGCGACTGCAACCGCCCTCTTGACGCCGAACTCTCGAACCAGAGCGGCGATCGTCGCAACGCATGGAAAGTAGATCATTGTGACGATTGCGAAAACGACCATCTGGACGGGCGTGAGGACCTTGCTGAAATCGAATGTCCCAGCCAGATCCGCAAGCAGGACCAGAGTGAGTTCTTTCCGTACGATTCCGAAGACTAGAGGTATTCCCGCCATTGAGGGAAGACCGAGCCAAGAGGAGGTTAGTGGCGTCATGAAATCTGCTATCACCCAAATCAGACCAGTTACCGATAGGAACTGCAGGAAGATGCTGCCGCCAATGATGAACGGGAAGGCTACGTAGACGAAGTCCTTCGTTCTCGCCCATGTCTTCTTGAGAACCGCCTTGGGCATGGGTGTTCTGTATGGGGGCATCTCCATTATCAGTCCCACAGGCTCGCCGGGCAGGACTCTGAAGGCTAGTCTCCCAAGCAGAAAGATAAGACACAGATCAAACAGATAGAGGCCCAAAGCTGCAGAGATTCCAAGATATCGCCCCACCAGGCCAAGGATTATGACCGTCCTAGCCGCGCATGGAACCAGTGTCACCACAAAGCCAGCGAGAAACCGCTCACGATCAGTCTCCATTATGCGGCAGCCGACGCAGGCTGGCACATTACAGCCGTATCCAAGAAGCAGCGGTATGAAGGCCTTACCATGTAGTCCGATCTTGTGCATGAGATTGTCCATCAAGAAAGCGGCTCTCGGCAGGTAGCCGCTATCTTCCAGAATCGCCAGCAGAACATAGAATGGCACAATGTACGGAAGAACGACTGTTGCTGCCGCTGCCACCCCCCACAAGAATCCTCCGGAGACAATCTGCACCACGATTGGCGGGAGCATTCTCGAGAGAAACGCTTCCGTATTCGGAATCAGGACAGTATCAAACAGTTCTTGCATGACGCCGATCATTGCCCCTCCTGCGACGAATACTATCACAAAGACACTTGCAAGGACTCCAGCAAGGATCGGGTAACCCAGAATCTTGTGTGCGGTTATCGAGCTCAATCTCTGATCCATGTCGACCCGTGGAGGCGACAGGATCTTCACAGCACCTCTCACCACTCGACTCGCGAGTGAATATCTCTCAGAGGCCATGACGACGGATGAGGGTTCTCCGTGGATTCCTTCGATCTGTTCAGCTATCTCTGCTGCCTCCGATAGGATCAATGAACCTTTCTCATCCTCAACCTTCTTGGACACATCTTCATCCCGCTCGAGAAGCTTGGTTGCGATCCATCGCGGCGGATATCGTGACGATAGTTGCGGTAGCCGGGTCTTGACGGGAGTTTCTAGCTTCTGGATGCTTTCCTCTATCTCTCGGCCATACTTGATACTCACCGGTCTGACTGCTTTCTCCGTGACTTCAATTACGTTTGAGAGAAGTTCTTGCATCCCGATGCCTGATGTTGCAACCGTGGGCACCACTGGCACCCCGAGCATTTCGGAGAGTCTTTGCGCGTCAACTGTGATGCCCTTCTTGGCGGCGAAGTCGATCTGATTCAACGCTATCACTAGGGGGGCGTTCAGCTCCAGGAGCTGAATCGTGAGGTAGAGGTTCCGTTCCAAAGCTGAGGCGTCGATCACGTTCACAACCACGTCGGGTCGCTCGACAGCGATATAGTCACGTGACACGACCTCCTCCATTGAGTACGCAGACAGAGAATACGTTCCAGGCAGGTCAACGACTCGTATCGTGTAGCCCTTGAAGTGGAGGGTACCTTCCGCTCTTTCGACCGTCTTTCCCGGCCAGTTGCCGATCGTCTGGTTAAGTCCTGTAAGCTGGTTGAATATTGCGGATTTCCCTACGTTCGCATTTCCCGCCAGACAGACTGTCAGTCGCTTGGCTTCCATGGTCCAGATCTCAGAGAGTGGTAGATGGTTGACCGTTCGTTGATCGTTTGACGAGCACTCTTCTTGCGATTCCTTGACCAAGCGCAAGAGAAACCCCGCGAACGGATACCTCGACCGGACCGTGCATAGGAGCGCTCCTCACTACCTTAAGTTCGGTTCCAGGGGTCAATCCCATCTCAGCGAGCCTGCGAACCATTCCATACCCGCCGAGAGCAAGGACGACCGTACACTTGTCGCCTTCCCGAAGATCAGCAAGTGAGACGGTCTCCTCTATGCGGCCCTGGAGATTCTCCATGTCCGCGTAGAAGCTAGGCAGTGATTCATCGTCGAACCCGTGACGACGCCAGTGTCCATGCCAGTCCGTGACGCGCCCCTCGATAAGGCGTCTCATGCGACCTGTTAGCGACGTTCCGTGGATATGCGTCCGATGTACGTACTCTTCTCGATGCTTCCTGACGGCGGCTTCGCCGGCCTCCGTCAGTTCTATGCAACCTTGAGTGCGGTATGCGAGTCCTTGATCGCTTGCCGTGTCGGCCAGTCGTCGCACCTCGTCCATAGATCGACCCATCCGAGCAGCTATCACATCAATTCGGGCGGGTGTGTCCTTCCGGGTGAGAGTCTTCACAAGTTCCAGTAACTCCAACATGTCAGACTCTTCGGGCATCGCCCTTCACCAAACCTCTCTTCTGGACGACCACAAGGGAAGCTGCTCGCTTGCTAACCGTGAACTCTGACTCTCTCAGGGTCAGGATGACGGCTCCGTCGAAAGGGACATGCCCCTCAACCGTGAAGTCGGCGCCTGGGATCAGACCGATTGACTCCAAGTACGGCAGCGCTCCTTCCTCTTCCTCGTCCACTACTCTGACCACGATTCCTGCGTCATGCGCTGAGAGTTCGGCCAGTCGTGTCGACGCATCACTCACCGCGATCCCAGGCCGGGGTATGGGATTTCCATGCGGACACGTCTTCGGATGGGCAAGGGCAGTGTCTATCGCGTTCGTTACCTCTTCGTCAATGCAGTGTTCAAGCTTGCATGCGGCGGCGTGAGCTCTGCTCCAGCTAATGTGTAAGACATCGGTCAGGAGACGCTCAGTCAGTCGATGCCTCCTGAGGACGTTCAATGCTACCTTGTGACCCTGCTTTGTCAGCCGCGCGCCCTTGTACCGCTGGCGTCTGACATATCCGAGCCTTTCAAGCCTGCTGAGACTGTTCGTGACAGTGCCAAGGCTGACTCCAAGCCTCCTTGCCAACATCTTTGTCCTCGCCGCTCCTGAGCTGTCTTCGAGTCTCAGGACCTGCTCCAGACACTCCTCCACGGCGCGTGTGACTTCTGGCATGGGATGGAGAAGTACGAGCGGTCGTATATTTTTCTTTCGCGAGCCGCAGTGCCCAGCCCATGCGGGCCGATGAGCGTGTTTGTGGTGGGTCGGCTGGCCTGACTGGAGCCCAACGTCACGTTAACTCGAAGGCGTTGTGAGGGTTAACTCGGAGACGTAGAAAGGAGCGGACCGAAATGAAGCGCATTGCGGCCAGGGCTAGTTTGTTCTATTGGATGCTGTGTCTCAGCTTTGGCTATTCCAAGAAGATCAGCAAGGCCATGACTCCGACGCCTAGAAGGATCATGACGAACTGTAGCAAGGACCTTAAGACTTTGACTTCGTGATGAAGTTCAGGTATCAAGTCTGACCCTGCAATGTAGAGAAAACCCCCTGCCGCTATTGGTAGCAAAGACAGCGAGAAGCCCTCTATCTCACTTCCCAACACGATGGCAAGAATGACTCCCAACATCGCCGTCAGTGCAGAGAGGAAGTTGAGAGCCAGTGCTTTCTTCACGGACAATCCTGCGTGAATCAGCACACCGAAATCGCCAACTTCCTGTGGTATTTCGTGCATGATGACCGCCAGCGTAGTCGCTATTCCAATCGGAAGGCTAACCATGTAACTTGCTCCGACTAGCATCCCATCTATCAGGTTGTGAACAGCGTCTCCCACCAAGTTGATGGTGGCAAGAGGATGCATGTGTTCCTCTGACGTGGGAATGTGACAGTGTCTCCAGCGCAGGAACTTCTCCAACACGAAGAAGATGAGAATCCCCGAAATCACATAGAGGGAAACGGACAGGTTCGTACCGAGTTCCTGAAAGGATTCTGGAAGGAGATGGATGAAAGCGTCTCCGAACAGCCCACCCACCGCTAAACTCACCAGAAACAAAGTCAGTTTAGCAAGTCGATCTCTATTCAGGGAGAGCGCGAGAACCCCGATCAGAGAAACCAGGCTAATCAAGAAGACACTGACTACGGAATAGATCCAAGCTACCACTGCCGATCTCCCTTGTCGAGGTCCCCACCCAGTTATTAACACTTAAGCTCATTGTTATTAATGGCCACAGACAAGAGAAGAACAAGGTGCTTCATGCGTGCCCATAATCAGCGCCTCGTTGAGCGATACGACGCTTCAGGAACTGCATAGGATTCAGAAAACGATGGGTTTCTCCGGCCGATCTGAAGCAATCAGAGCGGCAATACGCATGCTGGCGGCCGAGTCAAAAGAAAGGGAGACGCTTGCAGGAAAGGTGAGGGGAATACTCCTGCTGATCCATGAGCATGAAGCGGAGGGTCTGGTCACCAACGTGAAACACACATTCCTTGACATAATCTATACTCAGCTACACAACCGTTTCAAAGAAGGCAAGTGCTTGGAGCTCTTCTTGCTCGAGGGTGAAGCCGACAGAGTGAAAGAAATGACAAGGACATTCCAGAGAGCTGACGGCATTGAGTTCGTGAGGCTACTCGTCGCTTAGATTCTCTGAATGTGGAATGACGAAAGTACGTAACATGGCGGCTGCGATGGGAAGAGAGGCTGCTAGGGGATTCCTCCCCTGACTGCAGGGCAAGCATCGTTCTTGTTTCTGTGCGTGCAACATGAAGGGATGTGTGTACGTGCCCATCAGCGATGGACACACAAAACGACTCCTACTCCTAGTAGCGTTGTCTCCACGCTCGTGTCCGTGTTTGCGAAAGTGTGGCTAATGCTGGTGACTCTGGGCAGTTTTTTTCCGAAGAAAGCACCGGAGGTGAGCACTATACTGAAGGCATAAGACGAAGAACCCAGAGACAGCCATGTTCCGAAGAGCCGGGCATGTCGGTTAGGAGCTTATCCTGACCTAGCACCAAGGTCGAGAACTTAGATTTCTTCCTCTGCCCACATTCTAGCAGCCAAACGCCATGGATGAAAGGCTCTGAGTTTCCGGGGCTCTATTCCGGAGTTCTCGTTATCTTATGAGCAGCGATGTGCCTGTACTTAACTGCGCATCTCTTCTTGGTTGGGGCGTTTCTTGTTGATGCCCATTGTAGCAGGGGAAGGATTGCCTTCCTAAGCTGTGTGCCATCGTTTGTCAGGGAATACTCCACTCTCGGGGGTATCTCAGCGAATGACTCTCTCGTGATTAGCCTTTCACGTTGGAGTTCTTGGAGTGTGTCAGTCAAGGTCGTGGGGCTGATTCCCTGTAGCTCCTCCATCATCCGGCTGAATCTGAGTTTTCCATGATTTCCAATAGCATTGACGACCAGCAGGGTCCATTTCTTACCTATAGTGTCTATGACGCCTTCGAGTGGACAGAGACAGAGATGGTCGGGCTTGCTACTTCGCTCGCACATAGTTCCTACGTTACTACTAACTCTGTAGTTTAAGTGCTTCGTTTCCGATAGTGACGCCTGGAGGTGGAACGCGAAAATGTGTGGATGTGGTTGCGGCTGTGGAGGACGACACGAACACCACGGATACCGCGGTAGACGATTCTTCACAAGAGAAGAACGAACCAAGGACTTGGAAGAATACGCGGACGAGCTGAAGAAGGAACTTGCAGCAGTTGAGGAACAGATCAAGGAATTGAAGCGATAGTATCGAGTGAAGATGGAAGAGAATGGAGAACGCAATCGAAGTCACCGACCTAACCAAGCATTATGGTAATGTCACAGCTGTCGACGGTGTCACCTTCGGGGTGGCGAGAGGCGAGTTCTATGGTCTGCTCGGCCCAAACGGCGCCGGCAAGACTACCACCATCCGCATGCTCACAGGCCTGACGAGACCATCATCCGGAACAGCAAAGGTCGCTGGCCGAGATTGCACTAGGGAAGCCCTAGCGGTCAAGCAGAGGATCGGCGTCGTATCCGAAGTTAGCAACCTCTACAATGAGATGTCAGCATGGGACAACCTGATGTTCATCGGCGAACTCTACGGCGTCGACAAGCCCACGAGAGAAACGCAAGCGAAGCAACTGCTTGAAGCCTTCCAACTCTACGATAGAAGAAGCGACCGCCTACTCGGATATTCCAAGGGCATGAAACGCCGAGTGCGCATAGCCGCTGCGCTACTTCACCGTCCGGAGATTCTCTTCCTCGACGAGCCCACGGGCGGGTTGGACGTGCAAAGCTCTAGGCTTATCCGGTCGATTATCAGAGAACTGAACAGGGAAGGTGTCACGGTCTTTCTGACGACTCACTACATCGACGAGGCCGACCAGCTCTGCGACCGAGTCGCCATAATAAGACAGGGCACGATCGTCGTGGAAGGCTCTCCTGGAAAATTGAAATCATCGATTCAGGGCGAGCATGTCGTAGAAGTTGCATTCGACAGAGACACCCCAAATCTAGAAAGCCTTCTTGGATCTCGCTCAGATGTGAGGGGAGTTGCCAAGCGCGGTGGCAAGTACGAGATCCACACATCAGATGCCAGCATCACCATCGGGGAACTAGCTCAATTTGCCAGATCGAACGGTCTAAAGATAGTTAGCTTGAACACCAAGGAACCCAGTCTGGAAGACGTCTTCGTCAAATATACTGGGCTAGACGCGGTTCAAGTCGAGAGGATGGAATTTCTCCGAGCTGTAAAGGGCGGTGGTTAGCATGGCTGACGCATACTCAAACCGCTCGGGCGAGTCCATCTCCGATGCCATTAGCAAGGCCGCTTGCATTGCCAAGAAGGACGCGAAGATCTACTACTTCAAACCGCAGATACTGGGGTTTGCGATACTGATACCGGCTTTCGTGTACCTTTCCTTCTCTCTTGGACGCGAAATCCCACCAGATCTTCTGATCCCAGGACTCGTCGGCATGGTCTCCCTCTTCGGAGCATCTTCCGTCGAGGCGATATCTATTACGATCGAGAAACAGACAGAGACCTACGAGATTCTTCAGGTCGCCCCCGTTTCAACCGCAACCATAGTCCTCGGCAAGTCACTGGCTGGTTCCGCCTTCGGCATAATGCTCTCGCTCATTACGGCAATAGGGGCTGCTCTGCTGAGTGGGGGACGCATAGCGAATCCATTTCTTTTCGTAGTCGCGATAGTCGCAGGGGCTTTCGCTTTCTCTGCGCTTGGGATGCTGTTTGCAGCAGCTGCAAAGGATATGCCGACCGCGAATATGTCGTTGACTGCTCTTAGGCTGCCGATGATATTCATCGGTGGAGTCTTCATTCCAATACAGGCTCTCCCACTTCAACTGCGTTTCCTGTCCTACCTGACACCGCTTACCTACGTGATCGATGCGTTGAGAGAAGCCATGATGGTTCCGAGCATCCTGTTCGCCATAGATCTGGGAATCCTGTTGGCCTGGGTTATCCTCCTCCAGGCACTCGCGGTCATGGTGCTGTACAAGAAAACGCAGTTCTAGGTGAACGAGTGAACCCGGTCACATGGCAGGTTCGCTTCCCGGCGGGCCCGCCATATGTTCTCTCCTTCCCGTAGTGGGAGCGTATGCGTGCAAATAGTCAATGGGTCAGTTATCGTGCTAGGTTCTTGTCTCTTTGGCTTCCTCTTGTCTTGCTCGCGTTTCAATGTACTCCGCCATCTTGTGCTCGTTATAGCTTTGTGCTTCCTCCTGCTTCTTCAAGTGTTCCTTGATCTTTTGGAGGAATTCGCCTATATCCATTATTGGCTTGACTATGTAGCCGTCCACGCCCATGTTGACAGCATCCTTAGCGTTCTCCAGTGAAGGGTAGCCGGTGACGATTATCTTCACCATTTTGGGGACGGTGTCTCGCATCGTGGTGAGGAGTTGTGTGCCTTCCATGTCAGGTAGGCGGATGTCGATCAACGCGAGGTTGTAGAAGCTGGCATTCGATTTGTCCACGGCTTCTTTTCCTGTCACTGCGGTGTCCACATTGTAGCCTTCGAGTTCGAGGATTGCTTTGAGGTTCTTCCGGACGACCTCGTCATCGTCGATTACTAGGATACGTTTCTTCTCCAAGTTGTCACCCCCATCATGGCTTGATAATCGGCAGCTCGACCGTGAACGTGGAACCTTCTCCAGGCTTGCTTTCGACGGTTATTCTGCCGTCGTGTGCTTCCACCAGGCGTTTGCAGACGGGCAGTCCGAGTCCTTGTCCCTTAGCCTTTGTGGTGAAGAACGGATTGAACAGCTTACCCATGTTCCCTTCCGGTATTCCCA
>Ga0315281_10002374_pt1 | contig 27977 bp, 18 predicted proteins | sample YL17G07_0_MG_FD_204540 | JGI IMG/M metagenome (GOLD analysis project Ga0315281, IMG submission 204540) | Sediment microbial communities from Yellowstone Lake, YNP, Wyoming, USA - YL17G07_0 | ecosystem: Environmental > Aquatic > Freshwater > Lake > Sediment | place: USA: Wyoming | collected...
GACCAGACTACGGATGTCATGGAGGGATAATAGCCGGGCAAGAAATTCCGGAAGGCCGCGTTGTGAGACGACGAGCCCCACGTATCATCCGCCGTATAATTGGTCGCGTTGTTGCCCTCGAAAAGATTGAACATCGGGTGTGCGCCGTGCGACGGCTGGAGCACTGGATACTCCCAGGCCGGGTCGCTGTCCGGGTGGCCCACCTCTGCGTAGTTATATGCCACGACGTTTCCAGACGCCCCATTTTCCAACATGAATTGAGCCGATGTCGCGATGACGATGCTATCTTCGATGAGGTTTGAGCAACTTCCATCGCTTATCTCAAACCCGTAGGCGTGGCTTGGCGTGACTTGATAGGCCCCGTCGATATAGCACATCTTAAAAGTGTTTTGAAGGGCGTGCATCGCGAGAAGGTGGCCGGAAAAGCAGTTCTTGAGGTACACTTTATAAAGCCAGGAATTGGTGCATACCTTCACGCTGACATTCCACCTGGCACCCCCCGCATTACCCGCGGCATCTTGGGCCGTGAGGCTCTCTACCCCGATGCTGCCGCCATCGGCGGCCACTGCGGGGACCGCCGTGCTGATGACCGATGCTTGCGGGCTAAGGCTGGGCGTGTAGGTATAAAACAGCGCCGGCGAAAACCTGATCGTCGTACCGCTCATGCCCGTGATCTTCACCAGTTGGCGCAGCGCCCTCGTGCCATTCTGGCGACCGATCCACGTGGCCGTTCCAGACGACCCGGTGTTCGTGACAAGGGTGCCGTCATTGAGTTGATCAATCAGCATCAGGCGGCCCACCGCAAATCCCGAGGCCGATGAAACGACGATCGATGTGCTACCCTTCGTATATCCGCTGGTAATGGATGTCCCTTCAACAGAAAAATTATAAGAAGAACTTGCGCCTATCTGAAGAACACTGGGGTTGCTGGTCGCATAGCCCTTGAGAACGGTCGTCGGGCCTTGCCCCCGCAGGGTAATTGGAGTCGTGAGGACGAGCGCGGAGGACAGCTTGAACGTCCCGGCCGGAAGCAGGACGACCTCTCCAGCCGGACAGTTGTTGACCGCAGACTGAATGGCGGCGCGGTCATCGTGTGAATCGTCGCCATAAACGCCCGTCACCAAATGGGTCGTAGTCCTGGTTTTGATCCCGCCCGGAACCCCGGCTGCCGTCCAGTCGATCATGCGGTCTGACGGAAGTTCATACGTTGGACTTGTGGAAGATACGGTGACTGTCCGCGTTGCGCTATTTGTGCCGTTAGCGTTAGCGACGTTGAGAGTCACAGAACAAGTGCCAACCCCTGTAAAAGCATGGTTTGGATTTTGTATCGTGCTAGTACTCCCGTCGCCGAAATCCCATTGCCAGGAGGTCGGGGTCCCCGTGGAGGTATCTGTGAACTGCACGGATTGTCCCGGAGTCGGAGAAGATGGGCTATACGTGAAAGAGGCAACGAGGGCGGCGGCGGGCAAGACATTGACAGTCTGACCACTACTCTTAGAACCGGAAGCATTGGCCACACTCAAAGTCACGGTATAGGATGCCACCGCTTGGAAGGCGTGGCTCGGATTCTGGGCCGTGCTTGTCGATCCGTCCCCGAAATTCCACTGCCAGGAGGTCGGAGACCCGGTGGACGTGTCCGTGAACTGGACCGATTGACCCGCCACCGGTGAGGTCGGGCTGTAGCTAAAGGAGGCTGTTAACGATCCCCCGACGACAATCGTTCGATTTGTGCTATTTAAGCTAGAGCCTGTCCGTACGGTCAGTGTCACCGAATAGGATCCTGGACCCCCATAGGTGTGGTTCGGGTTTTGGGCAGTTGAGGATGTTCCGTCCCCAAAATCCCACTGCCAGGAGGTCGGTCCGCCCGTCGATGTGTCCGTAAACTGTACGGCCTGGCCTGCTGTCGGTGAAGTTGGGTTGTAGGTGAAGGAAGCCGTCAGGGCAGGGATCACGGTGATCGTTTGCGTGGTGCTCTTGGAGCCGGAGGAGTTGGCAACCGTCAGGGTTGCCGTATAGGACCCCGCCGTAGTAAACGTGTGGCTGGGATTCTGGGCCGTGCTGGTGGTTCCGTCGCCGAAGTTCCATAGCCAGGACGTCGGAGACCCCGTGGACGTGTCTGTGAACTGCACCGCCAGGCGTGCCGCCGGTGAGGATGGAGTGAAAGTAAAAGACACGGTGAGGGCAGGAACGACCGTCACCGTCCTGTTCACGCTCTGGGAGCCGGAACTATTGGTGGCTGTTAGGGTTACTGTATAGGAGGCCCCAGAATTATAGATGTGGCTCGGGTTCTGAGAAGTTGAGGTTGCCCCGTCCCCGAAGTTCCATTGCCACGAAATCGGAGACCCGGTGGAGGTATCCGTGAACAGGACAGCTTGTCCTGCAGTTGGTGAGGCTGGGCTAAACGTAAAAGAAGTCGAGAGAGTGGCCGAAGGGAGTACGCTGACCGACTGGCTCGCGGTCTTGGCCCCGGAGCTTCCTGTGGCATTTAAGGTCACCGTATAGGACCCCGTCGTCCCATACGTATGACTTGGGTTCTTGGTCGTGCTCGTCATCCCATCCCCGAAATGCCACTGCCAGGAGGTCGGAGAGTTTGTAGATGTGTCCGTAAACTGCACCGTCTGTCCAGTAACGGGGGACGCGGGGGCATACTTAAAGGATGCGGCAGAGGTTGTGGAAGTCGAAGTGGATGCAGTTAGCCTTACTGTGATCGTCCGACTTTTTGCCTTGGACCCAGCGCTGTTGGCGGCGGTCAGGGTCACCCTATAAAACCCCGGAGCAGAGAACGCGTGGCTGGGGTTCTGGAGAGTGCTTGTTGTGCCATCGCCGAAGTTCCACTGCCAGAAGGTGGGGCCATTCGTTGAGGTGTCCGTAAATTGCACCTCCTGGCCGGGCACCGGACTGGTGGGGTTGCACGTGAAGGATACCTGGATCCCGCGCACACGCTGCGACAAGAGCTGAGAGAAACTGGTCTTCTTGGTTTGGGCTACTGTTTGCGGAGCCGACAGTAAAAAGCATCCGGCAAAAATCAGCAAGCAGGAAATAATTGTCTTTTTGTCTCGTAAATAATTCGAAGATATTATCACGGCATGCCCTCCTCTTCCGGCTTCCCCTCTGCGCACGCGCAGAGGTTAGTTCTCAGTGCTTTCACGTAATGTTGAGTCGTGATGGGAAGGGGGATGGCGGTCACCCCTGGAGGGGATTCCAAAGGGCATCTTAGCCGACTAGCGGCTAGCCAAACGGCTTGGTTAGCCGGCTAAATCAACCGTTCTAAAGGTCAGGGTCACCACATATCCAAGGACCTCCAGTCTGGCTCCGCTGAAATCAATCCGGGGATGGCCGGGAAAAGGAATCCTGGGAAATCTAAGTTCGCAGCAGATGCCGCCTTGAAATGCACATGGGAATGCTATAAAATTCTTCAGACTCTAGGAGGGGTTGTAGTTCAATGGGATAGAACACCGGCCAGTCGCGCCGGAGGTTGTGAGTTCGAATCTCGCCGGCCCCGCCACTCTCTATCTTTTGCTTATTGGAGATACCTTAACGGCCTTAAGAGCCGAATGACAGGATCCGGGAATAGACTTCGCAAATCGGCAAAATAGTCGCCGATGAAGCAACTGCCTCGCGGACAATATTCTCAAATATTTCCGGACTACAGCCAAAAGCCGAGGGATTTGCCGATATATCATGGGTGGAAAAAATAAGCCATCCTCTGTCTTTTGAATTTCTTTGAAGTAATCTTCTAAAATATTCCAGGTCTTCTCTATGCCATTTATCAATAAAACACGATTTTAGAAGGTTAAGGTCGATTCTTCTGATATTGGGAATGTGCCCGCCCCCTCGGCAACAAGAAAAATGTCTACCTGCTACCATCTTTATTCGTGGATGCGGTCCTGTGTAAGGGTAAGCCAGAGTCTTAAACGAGAATTCAGGAATAATACTGCGTATGGCTATTTGGTTTTTAATTATAGAGTCCTCAAAAAGATCAACACGCGTTTCCCAAGGATTCAAGTGATCAAAGGTATGGGATCCAATTTCATGCCCCTCCGTGACGACATCTTTAACATCCTCGGAATTAAAAATGTCACCTAAAAGCGTCGTTTCCCCCATCAATCCGAAGCTTGCATAATACGATCCCCTGACTTTGTACTTCTTGAGTATTTCCCCCCCCAATAAAAAGGCAGAACGCGGAAAGTCGTCAAACGCGAAAGAAACAAACGGCTTGTCATTCTTTAATTGAATAATCCTTCTTCCAAACCATTCCGACATCACTTTTTTATATCGGCCTTCCAGTTTTATTAAGTAACCTTTGAACATTATTGTTGTCGCCTAGCGTCAGGTTTTGCGGTCTCGAACAGGGTTGAGTCCCATCAAAGCGAGAAGTCTTCCTGCGTGATCACATAGTTTTACCAGGTAATTCATAAAATAGTGATGGCCAATAAGTTGAAGTACCGGCAAGGAAAGCCCATATATGGGGACCGCCAGCAGCGATTTCAGGATAGGCTTCACTCTTCCGCCCGGATGCAGTAAAGTTAAATTTCCCCGCAGTAACGCCGCCCGCATTAAGTATGCCCGTTTCCATCGGTGAGGAGGCACCGTCTCAAAAACAGCGCCCTCGTTGCACCAAACGAAATTATGCCCCATTTTAATCAATCTTCGAAATAGGTCCTGATCTTCACCTCCAGCTCCGAATTCCGGACGAAAAACCGTATCCAACTTCTCAAGAATGCTCTTCGATATTAAGACGTTGCCCGTTCGGCATTCCTCCCATTGCAGGATAAAACCAGTTCTGTACGCGGGCCTATTAAAGAAACCACCTTTCATCAACCATGCCGGAGGTTGGGAGTCAAAGACAGGCTTGACCGGACCCAGGACTCCCGCGGCTTGGTATCTTATTAGTATTTTCCACATCTCTAGAAGCCAGTTTGTCGAAGGGAATTCATCATCGTCGATAAAGGCAACAACGTCACCTTTCGCCTTTTCCAAACCCTTGTTTCTTGCTAACGCAATGTTTTTGCGAGGTTCAACACAATATGTAATTTCTATATTGGATTCAACCGCAAAAACATGAACTAATTGTTTCGCCGATTCCTGCACATCGTTGTCGGTTATCACGATTGAATAAGTGAAGAAGTTGTTCGTATCCTGGCGTACGAGTTCCTCCAGCAAGCGGCTCAGCATCATTGGCCGGCAATATGTGCAAATACAGACGCTGATATGTATGGGTCGTCTCCCTGTTATTTCGTTTCCAATAAGTAAGCCATGATATTTCTTTTTATCGGGTATTTGGCTCTGGGCAATAAATAAATCCACCTGAATGTACTACTTCTAACGCCATATTTTCAACCATGATGGCTTCGTCCGAAAATTGGTCCTCGCCAAAGTGTGATTTTCCGGCTTCTCAACCTGACCCCTGATTAAGTCCATTCTTCAGGGATGAGGTCCCAGTCCTTTTTTTCTTGTTATGAACTCCGGTAACATCTCACGAGCCAGAGAGATGGATTGTGTAATAGGCTTAAAGCTCTGGAAAAATAAGACGATCAGGAATAAATACAACGATGTACAAATTGTGAAGGACACGATTATTCTCAGGAATACGGTCAAGCCAGAAAATAATTTGGCCGTAATATCGACTGAATACAAAACATATTTGCATAATAAGCCAGCGATAAGGCCGGATGCAAAGTATCTCCATATATTTGAAAAGAGAGCTGATATTTTGAGCTGTACAGGTCGGCCGGCAAACCAGAGACCGGGGCCGGTCAATACACAAAAAGACGCCGTCCATGCGATAGCAACGCCTGAGGCTCCAAAACGCAATCCGATTATAAAAAACGTCGCTGTGACAAATAATTCCAAGATGCCCCACCGCAGCCATCTGTCAGGCCGACCCAGCGAAAGATGAAGCCACCCTTGGGTACCACTAATAAGCATTAAACTGATGCCCGGCCCGAAAAACATAAATATTTTAGCGGTTTCGTTCCATTGGGGACCCAATAGAAGCAGAATGATGTCCTTGGCAGTAATGGTGAGGAAAAGGCTCAATGCAATACTAACGAAAGCGATTTTTGAAACAGAGTTTAAGTATGCTCGCCGAAATCCGTCATGATCCATTGATAACCTGCTCAATGATGCGAGAGCTACATTAGCGAGCGGTTCAGTGACTTGACCAGCTGAAAAAGCAAATAGGTCATAGGCTTTTTTATAATACCCCAGTGCTTGAACTCCCAGATACTTCCCCACAAGCAAATTATCCAGATTCCTCGTGCCATAGTTTAGGGCAAAGCGGCCGTATGTGTGCAAAGCAAATTTGAACATTGGCATCACGTTTGTCCGCTGAGATGGCCGTCCCGGTCTCCATCTGCAAAATATCCATGAGCCAACAGCCATCGTTAATGGAGATGCGACTGTACTCGCGACCAGGGCCCAATATCTTAAGCCGGCCCATGCTAAACAAATGGCTATGCCCAGACTGATAAAGGCTGCCACCACGCCAATTAGCGATGTCACATGAAATTGCATATTTCGCTTCAGCAACGCCATGTGAATTGTTGAAAGACCATTTGAGATTATGCAAAGAGCAATAGCCGCTGTAATCCATGTAAGACGCGGCTCCCTATAGAACCGCGAAACAATTGGCGCCATGGCAATTAATAGGATAGTAAGAGAAAGGCTTATTGCCCCATTTAGCCAGAAAAGTGTGTTGACCGTATTCTGATTAAGACTATCTCTCTGGATTATTGCCTCGGTAAACCCATTGAATCCAACATTTTGCAACAGCAGGCTGAACGTTGTCACCATTGTTACCAAACCGAAGTCAGTCGGCGTGAGAAGCCTCGCCAGTACCATTATGCCCGTCGTCCCTATGACTAAACCGGCCGCTTGAGAAATAAAAGTGGCGCCTGAACTCTTGAGCGCTCGCCTTTTGATATCAGTCTTTAAGTGCTCGGTATCAAAGGAGTATATTGTTTTTGTTTTATTTTCTTTTGCCATATTCATTCAATATCATCTTGAGAATATCAACCAGCCATCGGCCTGATTATAAAATCTTCGGATTTGTATTTTACTATATGAATATTTAATTTAACAATTTTTTATTTAACTGCGATGAGAATAAGGCCGAACAACGTTTACGCTCAGAATTCGGCGCGCTCTTTCGGGGCGGCCCCTCCAGGGATTGAGCTATTTGATCAACATTTTAGGGCAGCAGCGGATTTGAGTCATGAGGTATCCGTCCCTCCGGCAACAAAGCTGAAGAATGAGACCGAGATTCTCGGGAGCCTCCTCGAAAAACTGGTCCGGCCCTCTTGCCGCGCGTAACTATAAAGTTTATTATATGAATGGATTTTCTCGTCGTTCTTAGATATCGGCGTGCGGAAGCTCTAACCAGCGAAGAGGCAAACAAACCATGGTAAATACGTTCAGAGTCGGCCGCCATGAGTTCATTATAAGAGGCCGAAGGTTTAAGAGGTTGACGGCAAAGGAAGAATGGGACACTGACGTCGATAATCCGGAATCTGTGATTCACGAACTTAACGCGCAAAACTTGCGCGCGGACATTTTCTCCTTTGCGCAAAGGATTCCTCATTTAAAGCCGATGTTTAGCTATCGAATGGAGTTGGATAACGTCGCCGCGATTCCAATAAGCACTTATGAACATTGGTGGACGAAACAAGTAACCCAAGAAGCCCGAAACAAATTTAGGAAATCCCTAAAGAAGGGTGTTATTGTGCGCCTTGTCGATTTCGACGATAACCTTGTGGCGAAGATCATGGAGATCTATCGGGAGACTCCTCTTCGGCGAGGTGTCCAATTCACGCATTATGAAAAAACTTTTGACGAAGTCTGGCTGGCCAATTCCACATTTATCGAGAGAGCTTGTTTTCTCGGGGCTTTCCATGGGGAAGAACTGATAGCCTTCCTTAAGCTTGTCCAAACCGAAGGTTTTACTCGAGTCATGGGAATACTGGGAAAACAAGCCCATAGGGATAAAGCTCCCATGAATGCGCTTATGGCTAAGGCCGTAGAGGTGTGCGTTGAGAAGAAGAGCCCATATCTAACGTATGGCAAAATGACATATGGCACGAAGGGCATCGACTCTCTTGCCAAATTTAAAGAAGAAAATGGATTTCTCCAGTACGATCTGCCGAGATATTTCGTCCCTCTGTCGATAAGAGGCAGGATAATGTTGGCTCTGCACTTACATAAGAACCTTGGTGAAATCCTCCCACGTCGGCTTTCGCTATTCCTCATAAGGACAAGAACCGTAATTAACGAAAAGAGACTCAAGTTGAGATCCGGAAGAACGTCCATTCTCCATTAACCGATCCTCGAGGACAATAAGGATAACAAATGCCAGGAATTGTAGGAATAGTCGGAATTAGAAGCTCCGATACTAGAAACGACATGCTTCAAAGGATGCTGAGTTGCATGATGCATGAATCGTTTTATAGATCGGGCGCGTATTCTAACGAAGAAATCGGACTGGCTGTTGGATGGGTTAATCATAAAGGATCATTCTCAGATTGCGCGCCCATTTGGAATGAGAAAAAGGATGTATGCCTCATATTTCACGGCGAGGAATTCACGGATAGCGTTGAGATTGCGGGATTGAAATCAAAAGGTCACGAGTATGAACCCTGGAATGCCAGTTATCTTATTCACCTCTACGAAGAAAATAAGGACAAGTTTTTTGAACGACTTAATGGCCGCTTCTGTGGTGTCATCGTTGAGCTCAACAAAAAGAAAGCAACTCTTTTTAATGACCGCTTTGGGTTGAGCCGTTTATACTATCACCAAAACAAAGACGCCCTATTCTTTGCTTCAGAGGCAAAATCGCTTTTGTTCGCGATGCCGGAATTGCGTCAATTAGATATGGATAGCTTGGGAGAAACTTATTCCTGTGGTTGTGTATTGCAGAACAGGACTCTTTACAAAGATATTCATGTAATCCCGGGTGGGCTTACCTGGACTTTTACCCCCGGGCAGAGGCAACTAAAGGATTTTTACTTCCGCCCAAGCACTTGGGAAGATCAGGAATCGCTAAATCGTGAAAAATATTATGATCAACTTAAAGAAACTTGGACTCATATTCTACCTAGATACTTGGGGGGCGGAGAACAAGTCGGGATCTCCCTAACGGGTGGGAAGGACAGCCGGATGATTATGGCCTGGGCGCAGTGTCCCCCAAATACTATGCCCTCCTATACGTTTGGCGGGACATATCGCGATTGCCGCGACGTAAAATTAGCCCGGCTGGTTGCAAAGGTATGCCGGCAACCTCATCAAGTCATAACGGTGGGCGAGGCTTTTCTAAAACTATTCCCAAAACTTGCTGAACAAACTGTGTATCTGACCGACGGGGTAATGAATGTCAGCGGTTCGCCGGACCTTTATGTAAATAGAGTGGCCCGCCAAATTGCGCCAGTGCGCTTGACAGGAAATTATGGACAGGAGATTCTCCGAAGCAGCATAGCACTCAGGCCGAGGCCTGGTTATACAGGAATTTTGGAAAGAGATTTTATAGGCTGCGTAGAAAACACGGCCAAAACGTATGAAAGTGAACTAAAAGGTAATAGTTTATCATTTGTAGCGTTCAAGCAAGTTCCTTGGCACCATTTTTGTCGCCTTTCGCTGGAACTTTCTCAACTTACAATTCGCTCTCCATACTTGGATAATGATCTTGTCGCCCTCTCGTATAGGTCACCTAAAGATGGAGCCGCGAGTATCGATTTGCAGTTGCGCCTCATAGCGGAGGGAAATCAAGCTCTAGCAAGAATTGGAACGGATAGAGGCCTTAGATTTGATTCAATTCCATTTCTCACAAAAATCAGGCATGGTTTCGAAGAGTTCACGTTCAAAGCAGAGTATGCTTTTGACTACGGGATGCCCCAATGGCTGGTAGGACTCAACCATCTGGTTGAGCCGTTCCATTTGGAAAAACTATGGCTGGGCAGGCATAAATTCGCCCATTTTCGTATCTGGTATCGCAATCAGCTAGCCGAATATGTTAAGGCTATATTGCTCGACCACCGCACCCGTTCAAGGCCCTACCTAAACGGACGAGAACTTGAGAAGATTGTCAAGGACCATACGCAAGGGCTTCGAAATTACACAACGGAAATTCACTGGCTCCTTACGACAGAGCTCATCCAAAGACTGCTAATCGAGTAGGAGCTCCAGAGCTTCTTTAGTCTTGGCAATCTCCATTAATGTCTCATTATTGGACATGGAAATATCGTCTATGGCGCGCTCTAGGTTCAAGGTTCTCTCCCCCATATGGGGAAAAGAGGACCCCTAGATGAAACCTTGACTTCGCAACGCAAAGAATGTTATTTTGATTTTGTAGGAAAAGGCGCCAAGGAAGATTCAAGGAAAGGTAAACACGAAGGCTAAAGAGGAGCAGAAATACAAGCTCATCGAACCTTGTAGTCGGAGTGTCGAATGCCCGAGTTCTCCTTATCACGGCAGTAGACATAAGGAATATTAGCGGTTGTGGCCGGGGTCCAAAATGAAAGACGCCGGAGGAGAGAGTAGGTAAATTTGTTGGCACGAGGCTTGCATAATTTTTTGTGGGGAAAGGATTAAGTAATTTATCATGAACGTTCCGTTCGTTGATCTCAAAGTTCAATACCAAACCCTTAAAGCAGATATCGATGCGGCGATCCAATCCGTTATTAGCAATACCGCTTTTATCGGGGGCAAGTACGTCGAAACATTCGAACAGGCCTATGCGAAAAAGTTCGGCGTCAAACATTGCATCAGTTGCGCCAATGGCACGGACGCGATCTATATTTCCCTAAAGGCCATGGGCATTGGCCCGGGAGACGAGGTCATCACCGTTGCTAATAGCTGGATTTCCACCTCGGAAACCATCACGCAAACAGGAGCAAAGCCCGTATTCGTGGACATCGACGAGTATTTCCATATCGACCCGGCCAAGATCGAGAAAAGTATCACAAGGAAAACAAAGGCAGTCATTCCGGTTCACCTCTATGGCCAGCCCGCGGCGATCAACGCCATTAAGCGGATTTGCGATGCCCACGGCCTGCCCCTCATCGAGGACTGTGCCCAATCGCACTTCGCCACCTTCGGCGGCCAATATGCAGGGACATTCGGATTGGCCGGAACCTTCAGCTTTTATCCCGGGAAAAACCTTGGTGCCTATGGCGATGCCGGTGCCGTTATTACGAACAATGACGATTTCGCGAGAAAGGCACGCCTTTTCGCCAACCACGGCTCCCTCCAGAAACACGTCCACGAGATCGAGGGTATCAACAGCCGGTTGGACGCCATCCAGGCCGTGGTCCTGAGCGTCAAGTTGAACCACGTCGACGATTGGAATAAGGCACGGCATGAGCACGGTCTGAAGTACAATTCGCTGCTCGCGGATTTCCCGACAGTGAAATGTCCCAAGCTCCGTGACAACGCCTTTCATATTTTCCATGTCTATTCGCTCCGGGCGCCCAAGCGCGACGCGCTGGCCGAGTATCTCAAGTCCAAGGGCATTTCCACGGGGATCCACTACCCCATCGCCCTGCCCTTCATGCCGGCCTATGGATACCTGAAGCACAAGCCCTCGGACTTCCCTGTCGCCCACGAATGCCAGGGCGAAATTCTCTCTCTACCCATGTATCCGGAACTGTCGGACGGACAGATTGAATATGTGGCTCAATCCATCAAGGAGTTTTACGCGAAGCAGTAAGTTAGGGAATCCCGGCGGCTTTTCGCCAAGAAGCCGGCTGGGATTCAAAATAAGGAAGCTTATATAGGGAGCGGGCAAACATGATTAACGTCGGAGTTGTCGGCTACGGGTATTGGGGACCCAATGTGGCCAGGAATTTTCATTCCTCGCCGGGGGTCAAGCTGACGTCGGTCAGTGACGTCTCGGAAAAACGCCTTAAACTAGCGGAAACCCACTATCCCTTCATCAAGGGGAGTCGAGATCCCATGGAGCTTATCCGCTCCAAGGACGTTGACGTGGTGGCCGTTATCACGCCGGTATCCTCTCATTACGATCTGGCAAGGAAGGCTTTAGAGAACGGCAAACACATTTTCGTTGAAAAGCCGTTCACGACCACACGCGCCGAGGCCGAAAAGCTTGTCGAGATCGCGGCCCAAAAAGGGCTCAAGATCATGGTCGACCACACATTCCTGTTCACAGGCGCGGTGAATAAGATCAAGCAGGTCATTGAATCCGGAGAGCTGGGGCGACTCCTCTTCTATGATTCCGTGAGAGTCAACCTGGGACTTTTCCAGCACGACGTCAACGTCATCTGGGACCTGGCGCCTCATGACCTGTCCATCATGGACTTTCTTATCAAGAAGAAACCCGTGGCCGTTTCAGCCCACGGTTCTGTTCATTTCGAGAGCAAGCTCGAGGCCATCGCCTACGTCTCGATCGAATTCGAGGACAACGGCTTCATGGCTCATTTTCATGTCAATTGGCTCAGCCCGGTCAAGATCCGGAGGACGATGATCAGCGGCGACAAGAAAATGCTCGTTTGGGACGACCTCTCGCCGGACGAGAAGATCAAAATCTACGACCGGGGTGTCGAATTCAAGAGCACGAACGGCACCGCTAAGGACGGAATCCACGACCTCTTGGTCAGCTACCGTTCCGGAGATGTGTACGTGCCGAAGATCGACAACACCGAAGCCCTGCGGGCCGAGGTCGATTATTTTGTCCGCTGCATCGAGAAAAACGAGGAGCCGTTCAACAACGGCCAGACGGGGCTCCAAGTCGTCCGGCTCCTCGAAGCCGCCGACAAATCCATCAAGAACAATGGCCGCAGAGTAGAGCTGTAAAGGAGATTTCATGGAATACTGCCGGATCAGTCCCGACGTCAAGTTGGGCAAGGACGTCAAGATTTTCGCTTTTGTCAACCTCTACGGCTGCACGATCGGAGACTCTACCAAGGTCGGGACTTTCGTCGAAATCCAGAAGGGCGCGTTCATCGGCCGAAACTGCAAGATTTCCTCCCACACCTTCATTTGCGAAGGCGTAACGGTTGAAGATGATGTTTTTATCGGCCATAACGTAACTTTTATCAACGATATGTACCCGCGTTCCACAACGGAAGGCGGGGGCCTGCAAACAGAAGCCGACTGGAAGGTTGTACCGACATTCATCCGGAAGGGGGCCTCCGTGGGGTCCAGCGCCACAATACTGGCGGGCGTGACGGTCGGAGAGGGGGCGATCGTCGGAGCTGGAGCGGTCGTTACGAAAGACGTTCCCCCGTGGACCATCGTCGCAGGCAATCCGGCTAAGATCCTGAGGACTATTGAACGGAAAGGGATTTAGTGCTAGGATAGCGATGGTCAGTTTTAAGCAATTGTAGAGGGGGCGGAATCATGCTCAAGGAAAGGGAAGCGGTTGTTAGAACTTCCCTTGTCTTTTTCGACACGCTCATCGTCTCCCTGGCCTATCTTATATCGACCGTCTTAAGAAAGCACGGGGGGCTGCACCTCGGAGATGCGTGGTTATTCTCTTTCTCCCACCAGGCGGCCGACGCCAACCTTTCCCTGAATCAGTACGTCGGATTTATGGCCGCCGCCGCGGTACTTTGGTGCTGGTCGCTGAACGCGAACGGCATGTACTACTCGATTCGAACCCTGTCCTACCCCAGGATCCTTTGGATCATTTGCAAAGCGTGTTTCATGACATCGCTTGGTTTCAGTGCCGTCCTTTTCATTTTCAAGGCAGTATCGCTGAGCCGATTGTTCTTCCTGATTTTTGGCATATTGAGTTTTATTCTTATACTGACGGAAAAAACCTCCGTCTATCTTTTCCTGCACTTTTTCCGACGCAGGGGCTATAACCACCGGAGGCTCCTCATAGTGGGAACCGGCAGACGGGCCGTCGAGTTTATCCAGAGGATTAAGAGCCACCCGGACTGGGGCTTCCAAATTCTGGGGGCGATCGATGACGAGCCCGGGAGAGGCGTTAAGAAGGTTGACGGGGTCGATATCATCGGCAGCCTCGAAGACATCCCCAAGATCCTCCACAATGACGCCGTCGACGAAATCGTCTTTGTCGTCCCCCGCTCCAGGCTGAGTCATGTGGAGGGCGCGCTCCATGACTGTGAGACCGAAGGCGTGGTATCGACCATCACAGTGGACCTTTTCGACATGCAGATCGCCAAGTCCGCGGTCTCTGAAATTGACGGAATACCTCTTCTCCGTTTCCAGACGACAAAAATCAACGAGTGGCAACTCCTGACCAAACGGATTGTCGATATTGTCATTTCCGGATTGATCATCGTGCTTCTTGGGCCAGTCATCGTGCTTCTGGCGATTCTTATCAAGCTGACTTCTCCGGGTCCGGTATTTTTTAAGCAGCAGCGGCTTGGTTTTCACGGCCGGAAGTTTACTCTTTATAAGTATCGGACAATGCGGCAGGGCGCTCACGATGCCCTTTCCAAAGTAAACGATGTGGCCGAGATGGACACTCTTGAATTTCGAGCAAAAAAGACTCAGTGGATCACCCCTCTCGGAAAGATCATGAGGAAATTCAGCCTCGACGAGCTGCCCCAATTCTTCAACGTTTTTGTTGGCCATATGAGCCTGATCGGCCCCCGCCCGACAGTGCCGGATGAAGTCGAAAAATATAAGGCATGGCAGAGACGCCGGTTTTCGATGAAGCCGGGGATCTCCTGCCTGTGGCAGGTCAATGGAAGGAATAACATCGGCTTCGAGGACTGGATGAAACTTGACCTCGAATACCTGGACAATTGGTCCCTATGGCTCGATTTCAAGATCATGGTCAAGACGGTCCCCGTGGTCCTTTTCGGTATCGGGGCGTATTAGCAGCCCTGACCCCCGCGGGAGCAAAACGCTTCAACTGGCAGGTAACGGAATGGTGAAACGGGTCGTAATCGCGGGCCTACTAGCCGCCTTCCTTCTGGGCCCGGCCCTAAGCCGGGCCTACGGCCAGGGCCAAACTTGGCTCGGACAGACGCTAGAGCTTAGCATCGAGTCCGCCTGGGGCAGGGCCGGTGTCCTCCGCTATAACGCCGCGCTCCAGGTCGATAGTGCCGGATATGATTCAGACATCTATTTCGGTACCTTTGCCAAGCCGGTCCCTGATTATACTTTCTCCTTAGGCCCCGACCTCCACATTTTCCTTCCGGTGAAAAAACGGCTTGTATTCGACATCATTGATTCCTCTCGTTATGTCTTTTTCGCGAAGACCGAGCGGGAGCGGACCCTGAACAACGACTTCAATGGCAATTTGTATATCCTTTTCAATAGGGTCTATGTCCAGGCCGGGGCGGGGATCAATAACGCCAAGCAGCGTTTAAGCGCGGAGGTGAACCTGAACGTCCGGCTGAAGTTGGACAATTATGCGGGGCTCATCCTCTGGCAGGCCTCGAAGGAGGCATCCTTCGCCTTTCAATACATGTGGTCGAAGTATGCGTACCAGAACTTAGCTTCTGAAACGACGGACATCAGCGCAAATCTCGGCAGGACCGAAAGCCTCGCCCGCTTCCTGGCGTATCTCCAGCAGAAATCGAGGGTCCGGTTCTATCTCGACGGCGAATTTGAAACCTACAGGTTCACGGACAGAATCTCGTCTTTCAAGGATTCACGGAGCTATGCCTTTTATGCCGGAGCTGAGTTCGTTCCGCCCGAGGGCGGGTACGAAGTCGAGACGTCTGGGATGCAAGGCAGCTTCAGCTTGGGTTACAAGCTCCTGGACGTCCTCGACCCCTCGCAGAAGGATTTCTCCGGCCTATCCGGAAACGTCTCGGTTTCGCTGGGGATCATGAGAATGACGGCTCTCCGGCTCTTCTTCTCGAGGGGCCCCCAATTCTCCGCGTATTCAGACCAGATCTACTATCTTCAAACGGCCTATGGCGCGGGCCTGAGCCGGTCTTTATCGAGGCATATCGTCTTCACCTATGACTTCACTGACAGTCGAAGTGACTACCCCGCTGTTGTAGCGCCTGGCGCGGGTCCGACGCAGACTTCGAACTTCAGATATTGGTCCCATGCGTTCCGGTTGAGTTTCCGCTTGAGTAGGGATCTGCAGCTTAGGCTATTGGCAGACTTGGGGCGGAGAAACCAGCCGTCGGCCATTCAGCCGGTCAGCCCCCGCGCGTTCATCGGATTCGGCTTGACCTACGGGTATTCCGCGGGCGGATTCTCTTTGCCGACCGGCCCATTGATATAAACGAGCTTTCTGGGATGGTCTGGATTTCAATGGAGTCGCCGGGTTATAATGAGGCAGCGATGGCACAGAACAAAATTGATAGATCGGCCAATGGCGTCCCAGGTTTCATCCTCGGGTTGATCTCGGCTATCTTCTTCATGACGGTTTTTTTCCCGTCCGGAGTCTATGGACAGGAACTGAAGGCTTTGCAGGCCACTGATTATAAGATCGGTACGAAGGACCTTCTGGAGATCCGCGTATTCGAACTACCCGAGCTCAACCAGACAGTCCGGGTGGCCGAGGACGGATCTGTCAGCCTCTCCCTGATCGGCAAGGTTGAGGTCGCGGGGCTGACCGCACAGGAGCTCGAGAAGAAGCTGGCGACGTTGCTCGACGAGAAATACACCAAGGCCTCGCACGTCACGGTCTTCATCAAGGAATACCAAAAGGTGGCCGTCTTCGGGGCCGTCGCCAAGCCAGCCAATTATGAGTTGGTTGGGCCGACGAGCCTTCTTCAGCTGATATCGCAGGCGGGAGGCATAACGCCGGAGGCTTTGGGCGCGGTTCTCGTCTTCAGGCAGGGAAAGGACGGCCAGAAAGTCAAAATCACGATCAATCTCCAGGACCTGATCAGCAAGGGGGATCCGGGCCTCAACATCGATATTCAGCCGAATGATGTCGTTAATATCCCCGTCGACGGATCCGTGACGATCTACGTCTACGGCCAAGTCAAGGCCCCGGGCGCCATCCAGTCCAAGCAATCGCAGCAGATAACCTTGCTGCGGGCCCTCGCCCAGGCCGGAGGACCGACCGAGTGGGCTAGGACGTCCCGCGTCGTGATCACACGGCAACCCAAGGGACCCGGCAAGGAAATAAAGATCAGAGTGAATCTCAAGGACATTGTCGCCGGCAAGATCTCCGATGTCCTGCTTGCTGACGGCGACGTGATCATTGTTCCCTGACCCTTGAAAATGCGACTGAAGAGAACATCATGACAGACCAGAATCCCCAGGTCGAAAATAAGCCCCCTATATCGATCCAACATTATTGGCATATGCTTCTCAAATGGAAGTGGACGGCTTCGTTTTTCTTTTTCGCGGTCGTGGGAGCCACGGGAATTATTACTCTTCTTATTCCCAGATCATATACATCCCAAGGAACCATTTGGATCGAAGAGCAGATGAACATCCTGCCCTTCGAAGACATCCAAAGAGTCGACTCCACTAATTCCTCGCCCCAGAGTTATTCGCAACTCCTGCAAAGCCGCACTCTGGCAACTAGGGTCATCGATAAGCTCAAGCTTGGAGAAAATCCCCATTTCACCGCAAATCTAAAAAAGAATCCGCGTGTGCCCGACGCTTCGAAGATGGTCTTCATGGAGAGGCTGATCGGGAAGCTACAGAAAAACATATCCGTGGGTCCCATTGCGGGTACACGCCTTTTGAGGGTTACTTATTCCGATAGCAACCCCAAGTTCGCGTCCGATACGCTGAACACCTTGCTTGACGAATACATCGGCATGATCATTAACCAAAGGTACGAAGCGTCCGAGATGGCTACCCAGTTCCTAAAAAGCCAGATTACCGCGGTCCGGACCGAAATCGAGGAGGGCGAAAAGAAGCTCGGCGATTATGCAACGTCCAAGAACATCCTTCCCTTGACGGCATCGGAAACGCCGGTCGTCACCCGGCTTTCAGAGGTTAACAAAGCCCTGACCGATGCGACGATCGACCGCGTCAACAAGCTCGACCTTTACAACCAGCTCAAGGCGGGTTACCTTCCCGACACCTCAGCGACTGCCCAGAACACGCCGGTCCAAAGGCTGCGCGACCAGTACGCGACGCTCACCCAGGAGTACGCGCGGAGGCAAGGCACGTTGCGGCCGGAGTACCCGGAGATGCAGCGCCTCAAGTCCGAGATCGATTCCGTCAAGGCCGCCCTCGATGCCGAGACCAAGAAGTTGAGCGACGCCGCATACTCCGATTACCAAGCTGCTCTTAGCAAGGAGCAATCCCTTCGGAACCTGCTCGAGCAGCTCAGGACCGAAGCATTCAGGGCCAACAGCAATTCCATCGTCTACAACAGCATGAGGATCGAGCTCGAGAACAAGAAGGCCCTGCTCGAATCGCTCTCCAAAAGGCAGAGCCAAACCGACGTTTCAGCTCGCCTCAAGAGCTTGGAGGCCGCCAACATCTGGGTCGTGGACAAAGCCGATTTCCCCCTCAAGCCGACCTCTCCGAACCGGATGAAGAATGTACTCATGGGTTTGATGGCCGCCTTGGCGGGGGGGATCGGACTAGCCCTTGGCCTCGAATACCTGAACAGCACGGTCAAAACCTCAAAAGATGTCACGACGACCACTGGGCTATCGACCCTTGGAGTCATCCCAGCTTTCGAGGCTGAAACGAATCCAAAGGGGCCGAAAGCTGAGTTCAGGAGGCTGACTAGGGTCATAGGCAGCAATGAGCCGGCTCAAAAAGTAGGAAAGAAAGGCCGAAAAAGCGACTTGAGCGGGCTCACGCAGAATATCTCTCATTCCGGGCAAAACAATAGCGAATGGTCTGGGAGCAGTATCGAGCTTATCGCCTCCCGCGAGCCAAAGTCCATCCAGGCCGAGAGCTATCGGTCAATTCGCACGACGCTGCTTGTTTCCTCGCCGCCTGGGAAGGTCAAAGCCATCTTGATCACAAGCCCCCTGGCAAGGGAGGGAAAAAGCGCGACAGTTTCCAACTTGGGTATAACTTTAGCCCAAGCGAACAAGCGTGTTGTTATCGTGGATGCCGACCTTCGAAAGCCAAAGCAAAGCCGGCTTTTCGGTCTGAACAGCGGCTGGGGTTTGACCCATTTCGTGAGTTCGTTCATCGATGCCCCCGACCTTGTCAAGCCCACTCAATTCCCCAATCTCTTCCTCATCGGCAGCGGCCCCATACCCAGCAATCCGATCGAACTTCTTACCTCAGAGAAGATGGACGCTCTCATGGCCTTCCTCAAACGCAGCTTCGATTATATCCTGGTCGATGCGCCTCCGATTCTGGCAGTATCCGATGCACTCGCCATAGGGCCGTTGATTGACGCGGTCATTTTGGTGGTCAGGGGCGGGCAGACACCCATTCCCGCTTTGAGGCAAGCCAAACAGAAACTCGACGCTCACAAGCTCAAGAGTCTCGGCATCATACTGAATGGAGTCAACCTGGTCGAGCAGGACGGATACTACGCCAAGCAATATTACCAGTATTCCAAGCCGGAGTAGGGCTTCCGCTTCGGCTGGCGGAAATCTTTAAGCGACTTTTCGGCCTTCGTGCCTGCTAATTCTCCCGCCATCCTTCTGGCGCCAGCCCACGCTTTCTTGGCCAGGTCCGCAGTATATTGCGCCAGAACATCGCGCGCTGCATTCTCGCTCCTCTCCCCTGCAGCGGCGGCCTCGCCTTCCACAACTTTCTGATTGCTCAGCCATTCCACCTCCAGCTCTCTCCATCCCCTCTGAATCCTCAGTACGTCACTGCCCGCGAAGCCCCCGGCTCCTCGCCCCTTATCATCCCCAAAATATTTCGGTTCCAGCGCATTTTGTAGGTCCATGAACGCCCACCAGGCCCGACCTGGATTATGACTGAGGTCGTCCTCCGACGGTTTGAAATGGCTGGCCATCGCCTCGACCGGGTCCTTCCAGCCGTATCCGTCAGGAACGCGCTGGATCCCGAGATACCAAGGCATACAGACGCTCGTGCAGGGCCGTCCGGCTGTCCACCAGACGACTGTGAAATCCGGGTTCTCCCGGAACTGGACGATAAGACTTTCCTGGGTTTCCGAAGCGCATATCGTGGCCAGAGAATGCGGAGAATTTGCGGGGCTGGTCGTGCGGTAATCCGGTTTCCCCTCATAGTGCGTCCGGAAAAGCGCCATAAGGTCCTCGAGGCCCATCTTCCGTGCCGGCTTCACGCCAAACGGATAATCCTGGCCGTATTCAAAGGTCTTACCCGTGATCATGTCCAAGGCGTATTTGTGCCGAAGGACGTTGTAATCCAGCCGCAGGTCCTTCGTGATCTTCCAGTGCGTATCATACATTTCCGGACTCATGTAGGCCTTGGCGAAATCGAAGCCGCTCGCATCTCCAGGCGCCTTAGGAGTGAACCAACCGTGCTTTACGGCATACGAAACAAGGTCCGGCGATACGACCCACCGCCCCTTATCCTTGAAATCTACCTCCCGGATCGTATACCAGTTCGGGATGAAGGCGACCTCGTCATCGGCGACGCGGCGAGCCACATAATGCTTGCCCATGACGACCTCGAACAGCCAGCCCTCGTTCTTGTCGGCGATAATGTAGGTCCGCCCCGAATCGGCGTACCCGTAACGGTCGACGAGCGCCGCCGCGATGTCGACGCCCTCCCTCGCCGTTCTGGCCCTCTCGGCAATGATCCGCCTTAACGCGTAACCGATCCCCCCGTCGAAGAGCTCCCCATGCAGCTCCTTGGACGGCCAACAGCTGTCGCTGACGACGGCGACGCCATATTCATTGACGAAGTTATCGCTGTATGACGCTTTCCAGTCGGCAATCGTCTCCCACCAGAGGTATGCGGCGGTCTCGGCAACCTGCGGGATCTTCGCCATCCCGTCCTCGGCAGAGATCATCTCGCCTGCAGGGTGCTTCAGCCGCGGCATCCGGTAACAGGCCACGACCAAGCGGCCCTCGTTGTCCTCGTTATGGCCGAGGAGAACCTCTCCCGTCGCCGACGCCTTCTTCCCAACGACAACCGTGCTGCAGCCCGGCGCTTGGGCGGCTAATGTAGAGGCCAGGAAGGTCAAGCAGAGGAAACCCGCGAATACGCATTGCCGTCCCTTTGCCGATCGCCGCATTCTCATTCGCAAGCCTCCTCTCTCCCCTAACGCCCAGAAATCCAGGTATTATCCGCTAATCTGCTGCCTGCTATTTCTTTTCGCGAGCCGTCGCCTCCACCATCACCTTTGCCTCGGCCCAGCTCAGCAATCCGCGCGCGTTGACCGCCTTGACGCTGACCCACCACCTCTCCCCCGCCCCGGCCCTTGGTCTCTTAATCACCGCCCGCGGCTCCTTGACCTTCCAGCTTCCGGCGACCGACTTCCCCTCCTGCCCCCAATTCACGATGTAATGCAAAATCCCGTTCTCGGAGTTCGGCGTCCAGGTCAGCTCGGCGCCGTCCGCCCCCGCCCTCGTGACCTTCAAGCCCTTCACGGGCGACGGGCTCGACGCGAGCAACATGATCGCGGCCGTGTTGAATTTGGCCACCTCGGTCACGAGCTGGTGGTTCACGGTCTCGAGCACGTCGCTCGCCTGATGGTAGTGAGGACTCCCGAGGAGCGGATACGATCCCAGCCCGCCCATGATGTCGCCCCACACGTCATAGAGCGACGCGGCGTCCGTGGACTTGACGTAATGGGTGTCGTACGTAATGAGCCGCGTGAAGCCCAGGGCCGCGGCGTGCTCGATGTCCCTGATCGCGGCGTTCGAGTAACGAATCGTGTCGTCGAACCGGTTGTCGTTCATCCAGCCGACGACGTCGTTGTTCAGGCCGGCCATGACCCGGAGCCCCTTCTCCTTGCCCAGGCGGGCGAACTCCCGGCTCCCCCATAAGCCCGACTCTTCGCCCGTGAAGGCAGCGAAGATTACGCTCGACGGCAGGGGCCTCCCGGCCAGAACGCGGGCTGTTTCGAGGAGGGCCGCCATCGCCGATATGTCATCGTCGGCGCCCGGACCCTGGATGACCGAGTCGTAATGCGCGCCCAGAACGTAGAAGAGGTCGGAGTTTTCCGTCCCCTTGAGGACAGCGATGACGTTGGCCGTCTTGACCGACCGGTTGGCGAGCCATTGGTATTCGGGCTTATAGCCGAACGACTCGAAGGTCTTGAATGTGTACTCGGCCGCGAGCTTGTTTCCGGGCAGTGTGACGTGCTTGGAATCGAAGCCGAAAAACGCCGCTTCATAGCCGTAGATTCGGGTCGTCGACGCCGCGGACGTCACGGAGCGGACTTCGGCGGCGATGGGCTTGAACATCGCCGCCCCCTTGGCCCGCAGGGCCTTCTCCGAGGCCACATCGCCCGCGATCCGGGCGAAAAGAGCGTCTTTCGTGATCTTCTTCCCGAGGTCGAGAAGATAAACGCCGTGTTCCGGCACCATCGTGTCCCCGTTTCTTTGGGCGGCGATCAGGATCTTCGTGCCCGCGGGGTCGGGGGTCCATTCGTATTCGAAGGAAAGCGTCCGGACGGTATTGTTGTGGAAGAGCTTGGTCGCGGCCAGCGTCTCGGTATCATAGAGGTAGGCACGGCTATAGCGCGACTCGCCCTTAACGGCCAGGACGAGTTTCGGCGAAAGGAACCGGGGTGAGTGGTCGTTCTGGACCTCGTGGGTCAGCCGGACCTCTCCCCTGCCGTCCGTCCCGGCCACGAATATCTCGGTATTTCCGGCCGCGGTCATATCGAAGACGACTCGCGATCCGTCCGGGGAGAATGCGGCGGAATAGATGGTTTCGACAGTTTTCTTGACTGCTGTCGGGGTCCAAGCGCCGTCGAGCTTTAACAGGTTCAGGCTGTTATCCACGCCGTCCCGGCCGATGAAGAGCACGGCAGAGCCGTCGGCGGATACGGTTTGGGATCTGCCATCAAAGAGTTTTGCGGATCCAGCAGCCAAATCCAGTATGGCAAATTGACGGGATTGTCCGGCCGGGGCTCGCGGAGGTCTGTTGGCGGGGGTAGGTTGGGCAGTTTGGCCCGCCGTCGTCGAGGATTGGGCGGCTTGACCAGGCTGGGCGGGTTTTGCCTGGGGCTGTGACGGCGCGGCTGGCTTCTGGAAGGGAGGACGGACCGTAATTGAATAGATGAGGAACTTTCCGCCGGGGATAGCGAGTGGCGAGACCTTGAACTCAGGCCCCGAGGTCAACGCCCGAGGGCCGGCGGCCGATGATCCGGGCTCGATCGGGGCGGCGTAGATATCGTTCAACGTCGTGTCCGATTCTTTGGCACCGACAAAGTAAAGCTGCCGGCCATCGGCGCTGAAGGCCAGCTCCGCTTTGAGGAGTCCGCCTTCCGGGAGGACTGTCTCCCGGCCGGTAGAAAGATCCCTGACCACCATCTCGCTTATCTTGGCCTCCAGATAATCCAGCTTCCGGCCGAGGTTCGTAATGGCCACGTAATCGGGCGAGGGGGCGGCGTTGGCCGCGGCGAGGTCTTTCCGCAATCCTTCCATCTCGGGAGTATCCTTGAGCCTGAGGAACGCCAAGGCCTTCCCCGATGGCGCGAAAACCTCGTTAAAGCCGCTAATTTCGGCGATGGGCTTGAAGCCATTCGTCGCGTCGAGGAGGTGGATGATCTGTTTGGGTCGCGAACCAGTTGAGAACGAGGCGAAGCGGCCATCGGGCGAAAAGCGCAGATTTCTGCCGTCGGGGGCGATCGGCGCGACGTCGAAGAGTTCACCCGTGAGGAGCGCGATACGCTCGAAATAACGGCTGGCATCGGGCCCGCGGAGAAGGGCGTCGAATCCCTGCAGGGCGCTAACGTAATCGCCAATATTCCAGGCTCCATAGGCTTTTTCGAATATGGTTTCGGATGCGGGCCTGTCGGCCGTGGAAACCGCGGTTAAGGCAGCGAAAATAATAAAGATGCAGGAGATTTTTGAAAGCAGGCTTTTCAACATGGCGGGACCTCGAAGGGAAACATCGTGAGACCCGCTTATATAAAATCCCGCCGGCAAAGTCAACGCGACCGGGTCTTCGTACCATTCCAGCGTAGGTCTGATAAAGGGGAGGGGTGTGCCCAATTCTTTTGGGTGCAAATCATGGCAATTGACTGGAGCTGATCCGCAAGAAATTCGCCGATGGAACGATGCGCGGCGTGATTCCAATGTCCCCGCATCCGTGTGACCGGCCAATAATAAGGGTCGTTGCCCTTGGCCTCCAACGAATCAAGGAAGGCCGCCAAATCGATTATGGGCATGCCGGAGGACCGAACCTCGGCTCGGAGGCTTGGATCCAAGTCTTCGCGAATAACCAGGATATTTCTTGGGTCTTTTGCCAGTTCATTAAGGATCGCGCGGTTAAGCTCGGGCAGTGCGCGAGGACTCAAGGTTTCATTCTGAGCCGAGGCGGCCGGCCGAGGAGCAAATTTATCCAAGACAACATCAGCAAGCCCCCCACCGCTGATCATCTTATAGGCGTTAAATACAAGACGGAGGATTGCCGAATTTGTGAATACGGGCTCGATAGCCTTATAGAAATGGTAGGTTCTCGAATTATGAAAGTTCCTGTCGATTATCAGGGAGTCTCCCTGTAATTCGACTGCCGGATAAAGGCTGGATACAACCTGTCTAGCCGGTGCCAAATCACCCGCTCCAACAAAAAATAATGCCACATCATGATCAAAGGTACCGGCAAAGTCGATGAAGTATTGGTACATATTCCGCAGATTGAAATCCGCCTTTCCAAAGTTCAACGCATGGACTTCCTTCCCCGTAGCGAGGGAGAGATTCGTCTCGAGAAATCGCCCGAAATGGTGTCGGGGAAGTACAGTATGGCCAAGAACATAGCTATCCCCAATCAGAAGGATCCGACGTTCAGAGCCTTGGCTGCGAGGTGGAATCGCCGGACCCATGTAACCATACTTATTGGCAGCCCCGACAAAAAAGCCTTCGTTGAAATGGGTGATGTTCTTGTTAGGGATATACGTGGGGCCCAGCGTGGGGTCAATCCGAGTTTCCATGGGAGTTTGAATTCCCGCAAGCTGAAGGTAAAGGTCCAATAATAGAAGGGTCCCGATTAAAGCCAATCCAGCGGCAAAGAGCTTCTTCATAGCACGCATTATGCTCGAATCCTAAAACTGGAAGTATACAAACGGCAAAGGCTTTGTCGTCATCATGTAGAAGCAGACGACCAGGAATATGCCTACGCAGATCGTAGCTGTTACAGCCGGCCGAAGTCTTAACAGATAGACTTCGCTTCTGGTGACATATTCAGCGATATCCAAGATTAATATCATTAGGCCGAAGAAGAGAACGATCACGGCGAACCGTCCCGTGAGATCGCTTCCCTGCCAATGAACAAACTGGCCAAGGAAATACCAAACTTGGTTGAGATCCTTGGCGCGGAAGATCAGCCAGGCAAATAATATGAGGAATTGCGTGGAAGTTAGTCTAATTACAAAACGGCCGAGACTCCTCATCCCCCGTATGCGTCCCCGCATCGAAATAGCCTTGTTTTTGTATATCGCCAAACGCTCGACCGTAAGGAATACCCCGTGGAGGGCGCCCCAAACAATATAGGTAATCCCCGCACCGTGCCAAAGGCCGCACAAAAGCATCGTAATAATGGCAGCGCACGGGTAAACGATCCTCATCTCCAACTGCACGCTCGACAATTTCCAGCGTCCCACGCGGCGAAGAAGAGCTGACATCAACGGATTAAAAATATAATCCCAAATCCAGGTTGAAAGAGATATGTGCCACCTCCTCCAGAATTCGCTGAAGGAGCGCGATAGATAAGGCTGCTCAAAATTTCGCATCAATTCCACGCCAAATAGCTTAGCTATGCCGCGAGCGATGTTGGAATAGCCGGAGAAGTCCGCGTAGATCTGGATCGAAAACAGAATTAGTCCAGCCAACAATTCGGGCGACCGATATAGCTCTGGCTGGCCAAATATGTTATTGACGATCCGGGCGGCAGCATCTCCTATAAGGACCTTCTTGAACAACCCCATCGTTATAAGAACCAAACCCTCCTTGACCTGCTGAGGTGTCGCCGCCTTCAAATCGGCTATTTGGGGCAATAAATTACGTGCGCGTTCGATCGGCCCCGCGACGAGGTTCGGAAAGAACGATACAAAAAGGGCGTAATCAGGGAACGAATGGGTAGGGTCGAGCCTCCGGCGGTAGACATCGATCGTATAAGATAGCGTCTTAAAGGTATAGAACGAAATGCCGACAGGAAGGATAATACGCAAGTGAAAAGACTCAACGTTCAGCCCAAGGGCCGCCAATCCTGCCTGAGCGCTGCTGATAAAAAAATCAAAATACTTGAAAACTCCCAGGATGCCAAGATTGACAACGCAACTTAGGAGCATGAGCCGCTTGCGGCCCTTTTTTTCGTCTGTGCGCCCAAGGCCGCGGCCTACCAGGAAGTCGGTGGTTGTCGATATGGCCAGGAGGATAGTAAAACGCCAATCCCAATAACCATAGAAGAAATAGCTGGCAACCAGCAAAAAAAGCACTCTGGCTCGCTGGCCTCGCACGAGCCGGTAGATCGATAAAACGACGGCTAGAAACAAAAAGAAAATAAACGAGTTAAACAGCATCGAACCACTGCCTAAAAGGGAATTCATGCTATCTCTGGACATGCCTTACTGTCAAGCGTAATTCGGTTCAGGACTTCCCCCATTTTTTATGAGTCAAAGAGTTTTGGCTGGACCGGCGGCGCGTTCTGGAGCTCGAGAAACTTCTTCAGTCCCTGGGTCTGGCTGTAGAGGAACTGCCTGATCCCGTCGGCCAGGGCATAGAGGCGGAAGTCGGGGATACCAAAGACTCGCTTCGAGGCCCGGAGTACATGTGCGGCCAACACCCGGAGCTTCATGCGGAGGCCAAGGTACACGGCCGCGAAGTACGCGGCCGCGGTCACCAGCACCATCAAGGCTTGAAGCCGGCGATAGGTCAGACAGCGGATATCCTCCAGCCGATAACTCTGCTTGACGAAGCGGATGACGTCCTCGATCCTCCAGCGGGTAATGTAGGACTGGACGACATGCCAGATCGACTTCCGGCTGCGGCGGACCGGGAGGTTGGTCAGGATCATCAGCGGCTCTTCGCCGAAGCCCTTGACCACGACCAGGGTCAGTTCTTCCCTCCGGTCGGGCAAGCGCACCTTGCGCAGGCCACAGGCCAGATGCACCAGGCGTTCCTGTCCGGCTTCCTCCTTCACCACGGTCTCGTTGAACAACATCGGACAGCTCCGGGCTAACTCGACCGCCGACTCGATCCCCCGGACCGTTTGCAGCCCCCGGTCCCCGCGGACGCGAATCAGGAACCTGAGCTTGTTAGGTAGCAGATAATTATAGATATAGCCTCTGTCTCCGCCCCGGTCCATGACCCAGATGCCCCGCTTCCTCACTCCTTCCGAGACCTCCCCGACCGCCTCCCGGATCTCCTCGTTCTCGCTGTCGTGGCCCCCGGCGGCATGAGAGAACAACCGCCCATAGAGCGGCACGAGCTTGGTCCCCTTCGTGTTGGCCCCGACGATGTTCAACGTCCAGTAGCCCCAGCCCAACTCCTTCTCGCTCCCGTCTCGGACCCGGCCCATGTTCTCCATCTTCTCCGCGTACTTCTTGGTCACGTCGGAAAGATCCAGGACCAGAAGCGTGTCATCCTCAATGCGCGGCGCGGCCTGGGCGATCAGCCGTCGTTGGATCTCGCGGTCCAGGCCTCGTCGTCCCAACTGACGAGACAACCGCTCCTCGGTCTTCTTCAACGAGATCCGCTCGCCCAAGGCCCGACCCACTTCCGTCAGCCGGACTGAGCCTCGAGCCTGGATCCCGAAGACCATCTCGGCCACAAACCGACGGGCAACCTTTGGGAGTCCCGTGGAAAGTTCCCCCGAAAATCGGACCATCTGCTCTCGCAATTTTTGCGCGGTTCTGGCAAAATACATATGGGGTCTCCTCCTTCATACGCAAGTATGCGAGCGGCTAGGCTCGGCATTGGGAGAGGCCCCATTTTACTTCAAAGTTCCCCCATTTTTGCGATTCCACATGGAATCGCATACATCTGATAGAAAATGCAGAGCTTAGGCTAAAACAGCCCTAATTATTGGGGGAAGTCCTG
>Ga0315281_10002375_pt1 | contig 27976 bp, 23 predicted proteins | sample YL17G07_0_MG_FD_204540 | JGI IMG/M metagenome (GOLD analysis project Ga0315281, IMG submission 204540) | Sediment microbial communities from Yellowstone Lake, YNP, Wyoming, USA - YL17G07_0 | ecosystem: Environmental > Aquatic > Freshwater > Lake > Sediment | place: USA: Wyoming | collected...
CACCTTCGAACGCTCCCCGGGAGCCGGATGCGGATAGAGCCTGTTGTCCCAAGAGTCCGTCCAAGGCGCTGGTGCCGAGAAGAGTTATGGACCCCAGCTTAAGCATGTCCCGGCGTGATTTGCCTGCCTTCATAGCGTGTCCTTTCCCATCTGCTTGTGCCGTTCTTCTGGTTGCACGGAGACCGCACGCCGAGCGTCAGAGGCGCTTGGGTCCATGACTTTCACGATCGGAGTATGCCTGCTACCTGCCCATCACGCCTTTTGCCTGCTCGAGCCGTGCGGCGGCAAACGGCCAGTTCGCCAGCTTCATGAAGTTATCCACCCAGGCCGGCCGGTCGTTCTGGTATTTGAGATAGTAAGCGTGCTCCCACACGTCGCACACGAGCAACGGTATCGTGTTCCACATGGTGAGATTCTGGTGTTTCTCGCACTGAAGGATCAGAAGCTTGTCGGCGATGGGCTCGTACACGAGCAGTCCCCAGCCGCTGCCCTCGACCTTCTTGGTGGCCGCGGCAAACTGCTTTTGCGCGTTCTCCACGGAGCCGAAACTCTCCGTCATGGCGTCGGCCAGGCTCGCGGGCATCTCGGGCTTGTCGGGGCTCATGGAATGCCAGAACAAGGTATGCAGAACGTGGCCGCTGCCGTTGAACGCCACCTGCAGGCTGAGGAGTTGGATGGCGTCGTAGTTATCGCTCTTGCGAGCGGCCTCCAGCTTCTGGAGGGCCTCGTTGAGGCCCTTGACGTACGTGGCGTGGTGTTTCGTGTGGTGAATCCGCAGCGTCTTCTCGTCGTAGAGAGGCTCCAGGGCATTGTAGTCATAGGGAAGCGAAGGAAGGTGGTACTCGCCGTTTTCGTAGGCTCCCTCAAATGCCTCACGGGTGAGGGATGCGGAAGAAGCCTGGTGTCCGAAGAATCCCTCCGCGAGGCTGTTCATGCCGGGGGTAGTTGTCCATCCGAGTTTGAGCATGTCCCAAAATGTCTGACTGGTATTCATCGTCGCGCCTTTCCAATCTGCGTGTGTTGTTTCCGGGCTGCATCGGAATCAGACTCCGAGAGTAGGAGCAAGTCATCCCTGGAACAATGGGGCAACCACCCATATTCGGATGGGGATATTCCGTAGGACCGTCTCAGGCGGGATCCCGTCCGTGTCACCCCGCACACCTTAGACTTTTCCAAGGGCCGAATAGGCAAAATCCCACGCCAGAGACGGCATCGGTGAAGAAGCCCGTGCCGTATAGTTGGTAGGAGTTTTGCGTGTTTGATTGGATGTTTTCAACAAGTTGAGTGGTGAGTTGAAGGACTCCGCACTCAACCGTTCCCGTAGGTGAAAGGGGGCATGATTATGAAGGTCAGCGAGATTATGACTCCGGATTTCGAGATGATCGATTCGACGAGCTCTTTGACCGAGGCGGCCCAGAAGATGAAGTCGTTCAACATCGGGTTTCTGCCCGTGCAGGAAGGTAACAAGCTGATCGGGCTCATTACCGATCGGGATATCGTCGTCCGGGCGGTGGCGGAAGGCCAGGACCCGAATGCGACGCCGGTGAAGGATATCATCAGCTCCGAGCTGGTCTTCTGTCATGAAGACGACAGCGTGGAGGATGTGGCCAGGCTGATGGAGGAGAATCAGGTCAGGCGGCTGATCGTGACCGACTATAGCGGGACTCCGGTCGGGATTGTCTCTCTGGGCGATATTGCCGCCAAGACGGGAGACGAGCGGCTGGCGGGCGAGGTATTGCAGCGAGTGAGTAAGCCGGCAGCACCCGTTCGCTAATGCTATCAGACGCAGGCACGGGCCGTGCACTCGTTGAAATCTCAATACCGTGTTAAAACCGCAAGACGGTCTATGTGTCGATGAAAATCAGGGATTACTACCGGGCCCCGCATGTCCGATCGCGGATGATTGAGTATCTGGGCGGCCACAGTCTTGATGATGCGACCTGTTACTACATCGGCCGCTGCTATGATTCCATCAAACCGGGTTTCAACATGCGGCGGCCCGGCGAGTTGGACCTGTTTCTGGAGAACGAGTGGGATGTGGCACGTTCTCTCTGGGATAAACAGTGGCTGGTTGCCGATCTGGACATTGAGTATGTCAACTTCGACTTCCCGGCCGAGCCTTTCCTGGATCCACAACGGACGTTCGCCCTCCAGGAGCCGGTTCAGCGCGCTGTGGACCGCATTTTTACGAGTGTCGGGATTCAGCCTCTGCATGCCATTAGCGGCCGCGGCCACCACTTCGTATGGAGAATCCAACCGATGAGCCCTGCGTTTCACGGCCTGGTGGAGATGGGCAGGGCTCCGCCGTCCGTGGAGAGCATGTATGCGATGGCACAGCCACCGGACAATGAGCCGGTGGACGTCCAACTCGGCAAAGCATTCGCCGGCCTCGGACTGGTGATGGAATACGTGGCGCACCGGATCATATCTGAGTCACAGCCGCTCTGCCCGATCCCGATTCTGCCCGAGGCGGTCGATATGGGTCCGCAGGAGCGGGGCAAGGAGATTGTCGTGCTGGACATCAGCGAGTACGGCGACCCCTTGCACACGCGGGCGATGCGGATGGCGTTCAGCATTTATCTCAAGCCGTGGCAGCGCCCGGACATCCTGACTCCGGAGATCGAAGGCAGAGTCCCGGTCATGGTGATGGTTCCCACCGGCGACCTGGACACGGATCAGATCGTTCCGATCATGCGCGATATCGACCAAGCAGCGGAGTGGGCCTCCGAGGTGAGCTGCCTCCTGCCGGATTGCTCGCACGGTATGGAGGGATTGCTCTCGCTGTACCGGCGTTCCGAGCTCTGTCGCTTTCATGACTGGTTCTATTCCGTGGAGCATGAGCCGCCGGAACGGTGGCCTTTCACCTACGACCGCACGCCGCTGGACGAGCTTCCCCCGGTGGTGCGCTACGCTCTGGAGCACCCCAACGAGGCATTGCTGAAGCCGGACTTTGTCCGGCAGGTCGTGGGTGTTCTGCTCGAGCAGGGATGGCATCCGCGGCACATCGCGGGCCTGATCCGATCCAAATATGAGCGGGATTACGGCTGGCTCAACCAATGGTACGTCTACGATGCGAGCACGCGGGCGGACTTTCATGCGCGGGTGCTCGCCGGCATGATCCGGATGGGCCGCGACCAGGTCGTCAGTCAGCACGTTCACGTGTGAATGGCGGCGGACGGCGGTGGCGACGACACGCAGGAAAAAGCATGGGTCCTATGGGTCGAACAGGTCCTTTGAAACCTATCGGACTCACAGGATTAAGTGCGAGTCCAGGCCAAAGGAGAACCATGAGTGACTGGCCCGTAGGAATATCAACCGGTTGTTTCTATTTCATGAATTTCTTCGATTGCATCGAGCCTATATGTCGCGGCGGCTTCTCGATGCTTGAGATCGCCTCGTCCAGGACTCATCTGGACTACCATGACAAGCATGCCATGAGGAAAGCGGCCCGGACCCTGGAAACGATGGGGATGGAAGCCTATTCCTTTCATGCGCCGTTTCGTGAGGACATCGACGTCACGTCGCTGGATGAAGCGGGGCGTGCCCACGCCCGGCGGGAGATCTTCTCCGCGGCTGAGGCCGCAGCCATCCTGGGCGTGCGGCACTTTGTATTCCATCCCGGTCCGGAGAAGAGCTACCAGCCGGCACCGGAGGAACGGATTCGGCGCATGAACAACGCGGCGGAGATCATCAATGAGGTTTGCGAGCACTGCCAGAAGCTCGGCATCGGCATCGTCCTGGAGAACATGCTGCCCCACCTGTTCTTCGGCAATATGCGGGATATGCTCTGGATTATCGGGGCGATCGAAAGCCCGATTGTCGGCACCTGCCTCGACACGGGCCACGCCTTCATATCCGGGAATGTCTATCGGATTCTGTACAAGCTGTCGGGTCACCTCCAGTTTCTCCACGCCAACGACAATTTTGGGAAGGAGGACGAGCACTTGCCTCCGGGCCGGGGGAAGATCGACTGGCACAGGCTGCTGCACGAGTTGAACGAAGTGGACTTCCGGGGAGCCTTCATCCTGGAGTTGATGGGGGATCGGCAGAAGGATCCACACGCCGTCATGGACGGGGCTCGTCAGGCGCGTCGATTTCTGCGGGACATCTCCCGGCGTCTGACGGTGTCCAATCCGCCGACGGTCGCCCGGGCCGCACCGGAGAAATAACACAGGTCCTACAGGCCCGTAGGACCCGTACGGGTTCACGAGCGAAAAGCGGAGTACGACCGATGGAATATAAGGAATTCGTCAAACGCGTTCAGGAGACGGCGCAGTTGGATTCGGCGGAGGACGCCGCCCGGGCCGTCGCAGCGACCTTGGGGACCCTGGGCGAGCTGCTCTCCCCGATGGAGCGCCGGCATCTGGCCGCCCAACTGCACAAGCCGATGAAGGAATACGTCGATACGTGGGTGGAGCGTCCCTCCAGGGAATTGACTCATCCTCATCGCTTCAACCTGGAGGAGTTTTTCAATCGGATCGCCGCGCGAGCCGAGGTGCGCTATCCGGCGGCGGTCCATCGCAGCCAGGCGGTGATCCAGGTGCTCCGAGAGGCGGTCGCGCCGGGAGAGCTCGTGGATGTCTTTCGTGAGCTGCCCAACGACTATGAGGAGTTGCTCAGCGGAAAGCCTGCGGGCCCTCTCTCGCCATCGATTGTCAAGTAGAGACGCAAAATCTTGCGTCTGCGTCGTCTGGGCTGTGGACGTCTGAAGCCCGATGCCTGATTAAGGAGTTGCATTATGGCGGTGGCAACGCGCGGCGACGAAGAGATACGAAAAGATGTCCTCGACCAGCTTCACCGGGACGGTCGGGTCGATGCCTCCGGCATAAGTGTTGAGGTCTCGGATGCTCGGGTCGTGCTGACCGGGACCGTGTCGACTTACAGCGCCCGCACCAGGGCCGAGGAGGATGCGTGGATGGTCGCCGGCGTCGACACAGTGGACAACCAATTGACGGTCAAGTACCCGGCGGATGTGCCGATCCCCACGGATGAGGAAATTGAGTCCAACGTGGTCAATACGCTGCGTTGGCAGACCGACGTTGATCTGGCCGATGTGGAGGTTGCTGTGAAAGGCGGCCGGGTGACTTTGAAGGGCTCGGTCGATTTCTACTGGAAAAAGGTCTGGATCGAAGAGATCACGGGGGGCCTGCCAGGTGTCACGCACGTGACGAACGAGCTGGCCGTGGTGCCCTCCCGCGCTTTTGACGATCTCGCGATTGCCGAGGAAATCGAGGGGGCTCTGGAGAGAAACCTGCGCGAAGACGCCGAGAAGGTGGATGTCAAGGTGGAGGACGGCGTCGTTACCCTCACAGGTCATGTTCCCCATATCGCAGCCTTACACGCCGCCAGGGACGTCGCCAGGCACACGCCCGGCGTCGTCAGCATCGTAAACAAGCTGGCCGTCGGGTAAAGACGCGAATCTTGCAGGGCAATCGCCAAGTCGGAAACGGACCATGGAGGGTGTCACCCATCTGTCAGCCGGCTGTGCGATTACCCTGCAAAATCTTGCCACCGCTCTTCACGAACGGGCACTATCGTATAAAGTGCCCGTTTTCTGCCCTCAGAGCCGGGTACGCGGACTTCCAGGCGAAGAACGCCGGCGCGTTGCCAGCCCAAAGGGGCGTGTTCGGAAGGAAAAAGGGCAGTACAGTCACACTAAGAAGTGGTCGTATAGTGCGAAGAAGGGTGAGTGGTCCTGGGAAATCGATGCAGAATCGGCGTAATCCCTGCCACGAAGCGTATGACCCGATTTCGAGAAGCGGATAACAGGATAGGCTGGAGGTAACCACGATGAGAAAAATGGGTCGAACAGGGGTGGTGCTCGCGGGCGGGGTGGTTGTGCTGCTATGGGGTATGCAAAGGGCGGCGCTGGGGGCGGAGAAGGGAGTCGCCCTGGTGATCAATGAGGTGATGGCGTCCAACAATACGACGAAGCCGGACCCGCAGGGTCAATTCGACGACTGGATAGAAATCCACAACGACGGGAACACCCCTGTCGATACCGGCGGGATGTATCTGACGGATGACATGAACAGTCCGACCAAATGGCAGATTCCCGCGACCAATCCCACCCTGACGACCATTGCTCCGCAGGGATATCTTCTGATCTGGGCGGACGGGGACACGGCGGACCCGGGCTTGCATGCGGGCTTCAAGCTCGATGCCGGCGGTGAGGATGTCGCTCTATTCGACACCGACGGGACGACCATGCTCGATAGTGCGACTTTTCCCGCGTTGACGCATGATATTTCTTACGGCCGGGATCCCAATGCGTCCTCGGAATGGGGGTATCTGTCCAAAGCCACACCGGGAGCGCCGAACCAGCAGGCCTACGCGGGTCTGGTGGACGAAATTGAGTTCAGCCACGGGCGCGGCTTCTACAGCGAGCCGTTTTCCCTCACTCTCACCTGCACGACGCCGGAGGCCACCATCTATTACACGCTGGACGGCGAGTTGCCCGGCCAGGTGCAGACACGCACCATTTCGGGAAAAGTGTACGCAGGCTCCATCCCCGTCGACAGGACGACGTGCGTGCGAGCGGTGGCCTTGCGACCGGGCTGGAAGTCCTCCACGCTGCGTACGCAGACCTACATCTTCGTGAGTAACGTGGTGAAGCAATCGCCCACGGGTGCGAAACCCGGTACAGGTTGGCCGGAGCCAAGGTCGGGCGGCGGGGGCGGCTTTCCAGGCGGGGGGGGGGCCGGCGCCCAGGTGATCGATTATGGCATGGACCCGGACGTGGTGAATGATGCCCGATACAAAGATCTTGTGGATGATGCACTGCTCTCGATTCCCTCGCTCTCGCTGGTGACGAGTCTGGCCAACCTGTTCGATTCCAGTAAGGGGATCTACGTCAACGCCATGCAGGACGGGCGCGACTGGGAGCGGCCGGTTTCCATCGAGTTGATCTATCCGGACGGGACGGAGGGGTTCCAAGTTGATGCGGGCCTGCGCATTCGCGGGGGCTACGGCCGCCAGGGGGTCAATGCCAAGCACGGGTTCCGCCTGTTCTTCCGGGCCGATTACGGTGCGGCCGAGCTGCACTATCCCTTGTTTGAAGACGAGGGCGTCGATACGTTCGAGAAGGTGGATCTGCGGACCGAGCAAAATTATTCCTGGGCCTTCAAGGGCAGCCAAGGGGATGACAACGGCAGCAAGAACACTATGCTGCGCGAGGTCTTCTCACGGGACTTGCAGGGAGCCACGGGGCAGCCCTATACGAGAAGTCGATACTACCATCTCTATCTCGACGGGCAATACTGGGGGATCTACGAGACACAGGAACGCTCGGAGGCCCGCTATGCGGCGTCGTATTTCGGAGGGACCAGCGAGGACTATGATGTGGTCAAAGTCGATTCCGGTCCCGGCATGCCCTATACCGTCTATACCACGGACGGGAATCTGGATGCGTACAATCGGCTTTGGCAGGCGGCCACGAAAGGCTTCGGCACGGACGCGCTCTACTACCGCGTGCAGGGACTCAATCCGGATGGCACCCCCAATCCCGCCTATGAGCGACTTCTGGACGTCGATAACCTGATTGACTACATGCTCTGCACGTTCTACGTCGGCGACCTGGACGCGCCGATCTCGAATTTCCTCCAGAACAACCGCCCGAACAATTTCTATGCCGTCTACAACCACACGACTCCGGATGGCTTCAAGTTCTTCCGGCACGATTCGGAGCATACTCTGTTCAACGTCAATGAGAATCGGACGGGTCCCTATTCCGCCGGAGCGCAGGCGCAGTATTTCAATCCCCAGTGGCTGCATCAACAGCTTGCGGCCAATGCGGAGTATCGGATGCACTTTGCGGACCACGTATACAAGCACTTTTTCAATGCCGGCGTGATGACGCCGGCCGCCGCGGCTCGACTCCTGCAGGCCCGCAAGGACACCATCGATCTGGCGATTATTGCGGAATCGGCCCGCTGGGGCGATGCCAAGGTCTCCAAACCGCGAACGAAAGATGATGACTGGCTCCCCCAGGTTCGTCTCCTGCTCAACGATTATTTCCCCAAGCGGACGGGCATTGTTCTCGAGCAGCTCAAAGCCAAGGGCTGGTATCCGACCGTGGAAGCGCCAACCTTCAACCAGCATGGTGGAGGGGTCAACAATGGCTTCAACCTGGTCATGACAGCCCCCTTCGGCGACATCTACTACACGCTCGATGGCGCCGATCCCCGCCTGCCGGGCGGCGCCATCAATACCGCGCACGCGACACGATACGCCGGACCCGTCACTCTGACGCAGTCCACCCACATCAGGGCCCGTGTGTTTTATGGCACGTGGAGTGCCATTCACGATGTGGTCTTTGCCGTGGGGCCGGTGGCCGAGAGTCTGCGGATCAGCGAGATCATGTACCACCCGGTCGACAAGGGCAATCCCGATGACCCGAACACCGAATACATCGAACTGACCAACATCGGCACCGAGGCAATCAATCTCAATCTCGTGCGGTTCAGCAACGGCGTCGACTTCACCTTCCCCAGCACCAAACTCGCTCCCGGCGGCTACTGCCTGGTGGTCCAGGATGCGGCTGCTTTCCAGGCCAAGTACGGGCGGGTTTCAAACCCGCCCCTACCAGTTGCGGGACAGTACTCAGGCTCGCTGGCCAATAACGGCGAGAAGATCGAGTTGGTCGATGCCACCGGCAAGACGATCCAGAGCTTCAAGTACGAAGACCACTGGTACGACCGCACCGACGGCGGCGGGTATTCCCTGACCATTGTCGATCCGACCAACCCCGACCTGGAGACATGGTCCCAGCCCACCGGCTGGCGCGAGAGCACGCGCGTGAACGGCTCCCCCGGCGCCGCCGACACCTCCCCGTAGGGCGAGCGTCCTCGCTCGCCACCGTAGTCGTGCGTCTTCGCACGACATCTCCGACAATCTGGAGGCCTCCAAAAAGGCGAGCGGGGACGCTCGCCCTACGAAAACCACATCCGTCGCCACCATATTCCGACCGCACTCAGCGGGCATCTTCACGGGTCTACGCTCAGCCTGTTATCCGGCCTTTCGAGTTCTTGCTGGCTTGCGCCCTTTGCGAGATGGCATCCTGGAAGCCGTGGCCCGGCGTCTTCCCACATTCGGCTGGCGGGTTCTTCTGGTCTTGAGGCTCTCGCCGTCTCGCCCCCCGTGCGCCTTCAGCCATTGAGCGTGGACCTCCTGTCGCCGCTTGGCCGGCCAGTCCTCGGGGAAGTTGGGGCGGGCGAAGCGGCCGAAGATCTCGACCGCCTTGCGGTCGTACGCCCGGGCGGCCTCGACCTCATCGTCGAAAGTACCGAGCCAGATACTCCGGCCCTCGAATTGGATCTTGGCGCACCACTTGCCGGTCTTCCGGAGCAGGAAGACGCCTTTGAACCGGGAGCTGGCGCCGGCTCGTTTGGCCGTGTTGCTTATGTTCTCCGCGGGGGTGCAGACGCGCAGATTGCTCCGGTAGTTGTTCCGGGGGTTGCCGTCGATATGGTCCACGACCATTCCTGCGGGCGCCTGCATGATCTCGCGGTGCATGAAGATCGTCTTTCCTTTCTCGCACCGGACCGCATAGCCTTTGCCAAAGAGTTGCCAGTTCCACCGGCTGAGCCACTCGTAGTCGGCGGCGTCCACATAGGCGTACTGGCCCCGACCCAGCGGGATGCGCTTGATGTCGCCCGCCGGCTCGGCGGGTTTGGGACGGAAGTTCCGGCAGGGCGTGCCCGGGACCTCCCGCAACTGGCCGGGCCAGCGGGAGTGGTTCGCGCACCGCGGCACCAGCGGCTCGCCCGCCGCCAGGCAGCGCAGCCATACCCCCGGCTCGCAGCACACATAGACGCAATTGAGACACGTCCGCTCCGCCATGATGGCTCCGTTCCGTCGAAGTGTTAAGTGTGAAGTTTGAAGTTTCAAGCCAGCGGACTCAATGCTTGGCCCTTCCTGCTTTACAACTTCCCACTTGAAACTTCCTCCATACTAACCGATATATGTTCGTTTGTCCATATATAGACCGGGAGATTCCTTCATTTTTGGTGGAGGCCGTAAACTCTTTGTGGTGCACAGGTTAGAACTTGCACGGACCACGATGGCCACCGCTTCTCCGGCCTGAAAAGAAATGCGTCCCCGTGTTCCAGTGACAGGCGAGACATCCGGTAAAGCTTAAACTAAGGGCTGACCCCGCTCTTCCCTAGGTGACTGCCTCCTAACATTGCCCTTACTATCCCTTTAGCTGTGAGGAATGAGGCGGAGTGCTTCGATCATGCGAGAGACGAAGTGTACCCCACCAACCACTCGATGCTTGCGAATGGCTCCTCTTAACTCGGCCTGCTCTTGTGAGTCGAGATATCCAACGAACACCTCCGCCATTCTTCGGCGCACTTGGAGAGGGATTTTCGGGCCTGAGATATTCTCGCGGAGCATTGCCGCAATTTGATCTGCGCGATCGTGGTTCGTCATGCTTGTATCGGATGCCATTGCGGAGAAATAGGTGAAATCGCAGTATAGATTGTGCAGGTAGTACAGTCCACATCGCGTCAGCGCACATGGCTGTGGAAGGATTGCGTCCTTTGATGATCCGGATTCCGGCATAAATAATCCGTAGTAGGCCAGACGCTGAAAATGGAATGCTATCTCCTCTCGGGACCACCCATAGTCGCCAAATTCTGCGAAAAGATCGTCAACCGTGATGAAATCGGTCGGGCGCAGGTCGCCGATTTGCCCAAGGCCTTTCTCCATGTAGGCAATGATGCGAAGCGCTGTCAAGTGGCTCGCGTGTGTTCCTGGTCCCGGCTCAAAGATGTTGACAAAACGGTCGCCTGCGCTTTCGTCAAAGAATCTGTGATCCTCATAGATCATACTGTGAAGGACTTCGTGGAATGGTATGGTTGCGCGCTCATTTGCAGCATATTTCCAGAAATAGTCTCCTACCTTCGTTTGACCACTTATCAGGAACGAGTAGACCATGCGCAATTGCTCGCGCAAATCAGAATTCGAAACGGCTGCGATGCACTCAAGGATTCTCGGATGCGCATCGGGAGACAAGATAGAACGCTGTATCAGAGAAAGGAATCGATGGAAATCCACGACGTCCAGTGTGCCCGTTTCGGTAGTGACTTGGACTTTCTGAGAAGGAAGGTGGGCCTGAAGAAAAGCAAGGCGTTTGCCAAGAATCAGATCGAGTGGCTGGGCCTTCACATGAAATTCGCGGGAAGCGAATGCGCTAGCAGTCACACTCTTGCTAATGCGTCGAAATGTCGATTCCCTGAGTGAAACGATGACCACCACGTTGCATCTATACACGAACTCATGCGCCACGTGGTAGAGCCGGTCCTGAAGCTCGGGGCTTTTCTGGTCCATATTATCTAATATCAGAATCACTTGTGATGCCATCCGGGCGCGGATAAATGTGACCAGTGCTTCGAGATGGTCAGTACTATAGTCTTGATAGGACCGGAGCAGGTCGGCAATTCGCTTGTCTCGCTCCGTGGGATCATCTGCGTATGGCTTAAGGCTACCCTGGAGCTCCCTCTTGAGACGAGTTCGGAATATCTCGCACAACTGGTTGAAATTCGTGGTCTGGCTTTCAGTCTGGGAAATTATATCATCTATAACAATCTTCAAGGTGCGAGCATGGAGTTCCTCAACTGTCGATTCTATTGTCCGGTAGTCACAGAACACGATGATGCTTTGTCCCTTTGCCTCTTTAGGCATCTGGTTTTCGAAGTACCAGTGAAGGAAAGTTGTCTTTCCAACACCAACGCCACCCATCACAACGAACAGGGGTCGCCCAGATGATGCAATGTTACCTCTCCCAACCGCTTGGTGGAACGCATCTTTCCGGTGCCCAGGTCTGACCTCTTCGATCGGGGCCCTGAAGACCGGCAGCGGATCGACCACCACAGCATTCAATTGACCTGTGTAGCGCATTGAGTCTTCGCTGGAGCAGTAACAATCTCGGAGGAAATTTGGGTCGGCGTTGGGGACGTCAAGGAGGATATCCCTGAAAGCTGAATCAATGACGGCATAGAGCTGATTCCGATATCCAGAATTGGATATTTGTATGTGAGCTCGAGGCCTTTCCCTCAGAGGCGGCAACCCCGTCGGAAAGGCGAAGTCGGTCAGCCTGTCCTGCGAGATCGCTTCGCGTGCGAGGCATTCATAAAATAGCGTGAAGTTCTGTCGGAGGATCTCCGGCGAACCCAAGACAAGAGCATGGCCCTGTGTCCAAGGTGGGGATTCCGATATCGCTTTGAATGCGATATACTGGTGGCCATTGGTCACCAAGGCGTATCTCGCTCCTTTGTCGACGCAGTAACGTTGTGCCTGCGTAATGGCATCCCAAGCATTCTTCCAGTCCCGAATGACTCCGGAAAGAGAGTAGCTGATATGCCTGACCTTTTGGGGAATCTCGAATTCTTTTAGGCTCTTCTTCGCCTCGACAACGAGAACAGGGTACTCAAGCGACACTATGTAGTCTATGGATCTACGTTCCTCAGACTCCCTGTAGCTCTCCTCCCTTCGGATGTGTAGATGCTCATTCCACCCAAGAACGTTCGTCAGAAGCGGGTCGATGAATTTGACCCGAGTATCAGCCTCATTGTAGTGATTGGTGAGGTATAGATCAAGTTCGCTAATCAACTTGTCCAGTTCCTGCAACGCACTATCAAGCATCGTTATATTATCTCCAAGCCAAGCCTGATGAGGGCGGAAGACGAGGACGGTCACTTATTTCTACCTTCTCCCGTCGCATTCGTCCCTCGGCCTTCATACCCTTACGGCCAACCCGCTTATTGCGCGCTCACCACATCTGCGGCCCACGGAGGCCATCAACCAGCTTATCGCAGTTCCATCGGAGGTGCTTACCTAACGGTATTATGGCGTGCGGGTGCAGGTCAGGCAAGGGAAAACAGCGACATGTGATAGGTGATAAGTGATAAGCGGGGCGGGCGGACGCCGGCTGGAGAGATGGGCGCTATTCGGGGATGCTCCCGGCTATGCCGTAGAAGCGGTCCCAGGGGACGGCCGTTACCAGATTGGGCTCCTCACGCCTGGCATCCAGCGGCAAGTCGTGCGCCGGAACGAGCCGGTAACCTCTCTGCTGCATGCAGTTCTCCATGAACCGGCGTTCGTAATTGGTCACGTACTGCAGGTCTGCCCGCTGGAGGAGTTCGGCCCGACACTCGGCCCGGTCGGCCTGGCATTCGTCGAACGTCCTGCCTTCCCGGTACCAGTACCTCGGTCCGCATCCGGCCACCAGACATAGCCCGACGACGATGACGTGAACCAGCCAGAACTTCTTCATGTTGCCAGCCTTTCGGAAAAGAGCTCAGGATCGGATCGGAGCTTCGTCGCCAGGGTTGCCTCCGGCGACTTGCGAACTCCAGGGACCGACGCGGCGGCCCGCATGGTCTTCTGCCGTATCGGTTTCACGACTTGTCTGCGTGTCTGTCTCATGGCTTCTCCTTTCCTGGTCGTCATCGGTCCGCGCATTCGGTGCGAGTGCGGTTCACCGACTTTTGGGCGCTGGCGCCTGCTCTTGCCGTGACCCAATAAGAACAGACTCCGCCATGTTCCCACAACGTGCGATGGGCAAAATCCTTGATGCGATGCCGCGACTTGCCTAATGGGACCCGCTCATCGGGGCAATGGGCATGTCCAGCTTCCCGGGTCAGCCCCTGCTTTAAGCTTTGGCATCGTTGCTCGGGCAATTCCGCGGCAGATATCCGCACGGGGGACGAGTTGCCGATCCTATGACCTCTGGCACGTCGAGAATGGCAAGGTCGCCGAGCACTGGGACATCATGGCGGCCGAGACCCCATGGGAGAACAGCAACGGCAAGTTCTGAACTGGGGAGACAAGCTCAGGGACGATGGAGGCCCCAGTGGAATTTGGGGATTGAAAGGTATTTACTCTTGGGGGGCGGCGAGGCCATAATGTAGCACCCTGGGTACGGACGCCTGGGGGGATGGACTGCGCCGTGCATGTCTTCTCAAATATCGACAGGGAGGGATTCGAGCAAGGAGAGCCCGATGAATCGCAGAACATTCATGAAGGCCGTCCCGGCTTTCGCCGTATTGGCAGGCCCGGCGGTGACACGCGGCGCCGCGACGGGCCCGGCGTCCGGCTCGGCGGCGGACCTGCAGCCAATTACGCTGCCGAAGCCCGAAACGGACGGCGGCAAGTCCGTGCTGGCGGCCCTGCGGGAGAGGAGGACGATTCGCAATATCGGCACGGAGAAGCTGCCGCCGCAGATGCTGTCGAATCTTCTCTGGGCGGCGTTCGGGGTGAATCGGGAGAAAGGGTCATTTGGAAAGCCGGGAAGGACCGCTGCCTCGGCCAGCAACTCCCAGGAAATCGACCTGTACGTGGCCCTGCCCGAAGGGGTCTACCTCTACGAGGCCGCTGCCCATCGGTTGACCCCTGTGGTCGCCGGGGACTTGCGGGCGAGGTCCGGCCGGGGCGCCGCGGCGACCGCTCCGGTGAACATCTTCTACGTGGTGGACCTCGCCAGGTACGTGCTGGAGGGCAATCCCGACCGAAGAATCAACGACCCGGAGGTTCAGAAGTCCTACTACTACTGTGCGACGGGGTTGATTGCTCAGAGCGTTTATCTGTTCGCCGCCTCGCAAGGTTTGGCGGCCTGGTTTCACAACTGCGACAAGAACAATACTGCCAAGGAATTCAAGCTGCGGCCGGAGCAGCGCGTGCTCTTTGCCCAGACCGTGGGCTATCCGGCTTAAGGGAATCGATACGCACTACGACAGTGCGAACCACAAATCAAATTGGAGGTATGTACCATGGAAGACGCGAATCGAAAGATGGTTGTGCTGGTGAGTTGTGTGGTCGCGGTGCTCGCGAGCTGTGCCCTGGCGCAGGATTGGCCCCAGTGGCGCGGGCCTAACCGCGATGGAAAGGTCAGCGGGTTCACCGCGCCGGAGAAGTGGCCGCAGCAGTTGACCCAGACGTGGAAGGCGACGGTCGGAACGGGCGACGCGACACCCGCGCTGGTGGGCGACAAGCTCTACGTCTTCACGCGCCAGGGGGACGATGAGGTGGTCCTGTGCCTGAATGCGGCCGACGGCAAGGAAGTATGGAAGGACAAGTACGCGGCGCAGGCGGTCAGCGGGCCGGCCTCCCGGCACCCGGGCCCCAGAAGCTCGCCCGCCGTGGCGGATGGCAAGATCGTCACGCTGGGCGCGGCCGGGGTCGTCTCGTGTCTGGATACCACCGGCAAGGTCCTGTGGCGTAAGGACCCGTTCCCCAAGGTCGTGCCCCAGTTCTTTACGGCGATGTCGCCGATCGTCGTGGATGGCATGGCCATCGTGCATGTCGGTGGCAAGGGCAATGGGGCCATTATCGCTTTCGACTTGGCTACGGGTAATGAGAAGTGGCGCTGGGGTGCCGAAGGCCCGGATTACGGCTCGCCCGCGCTGCTCACGGTGGCCGGCACGAAGCAGATTGTGACGCCGACGGAAAAGAGCATCGTGGGGATTGGTGTGGCCGATGGGAAGCTCCTGTGGCAACTGCCGTTTGTGCCCGCAGGAATGGCCTACAATGCCGCCACTCCCATTGTCGACGGGCAGACGGTCATCTTCACGGGCAAGGGCCGCGGCACGAAGGCCGTCAAGATCGAGAAGCAGGGCGATGGATTCGCCGCCAAGGAACTGTGGAGCAACCCGGACCTCGCCCCGCAGTTCAATACGCCGGTGCTCAAGGATGGTTTGCTCTTCGGCCTGTCCGACAAAGGTAACCTCTTCTGCCTCAACGAAAAGACGGGCCAGACCGCTTGGACCGACGCGACCTCACGCGACCGCAGCGGTTTCACGGCCGTGGTCGATACCGGCGCTTGTCTGCTGGCGCTGCCCAGCAGCTCCGAGCTGATTGTCTTTAAGCCCAGCGATAAACAGTATGAAGAAGTGGCCAAGATCAAGGTCGCCGACACGCCGATCTATGCCCATCCGGTGCTCGCCGGCAATCGCATCTTTGTCAAGGACCAGGAAACGGTGACGCTCTGGACCATTCAATAAGCGTCGAGTACTATCAGCATCATGACGACAAGTAGAACCACAGAGGGGGCGCAGGTCTTGTTCTGCACCTGCGCCCATTACGATATCGTTCCGGAGGCTTCGAAGGGGCGGATTCTCAGCGGTTTGTCGCAGGCCGGATTGAAAATCGAGATGGTCGACGACCTGTGCGGTCTGGCGGCGAATCGCGACCCACGGCTGCGAAGCTGGGCACAGGCCCCTTCGCTGGCCATCGTGGCGTGCTTCCCCCGGGCCATCCGCTGGCTGTTTCACGCCGCCGGGGTCCCGCCGCTGAACGGGCAGGTCCGGGTCTTCAACATGAGAACACAGATGCCGGAAGAGATCATCTCTGCGATTTCGGATTGCGGATTGCGGACTGCGGATTCGGGCCGCGCCGCTAATCATCAATCCGCAATCATCAATCCGCAATCCGCATGGGTTCCCTGGTTTCCGGTTATCGATTACGACCGGTGCAAGAGCTGTAAACAGTGCCTGAACTTCTGCCTTTTCGGCGTGTACGAGCTGTCGGAGCAGGGCAAAGTGGAGGTGCGCAAGCCCGCCGGCTGCAAGACAAATTGCCCCGCCTGTGCCCGGATGTGCCCGCAGCACGCGATCATCTTCCCCAAGTACGGCGAGGCACCTATCAACGGCGATGAGGTTGTCGATTTGCCAGCCTCGGCGGCAGAGGCGCAGAATCCTGCGCCAACACGGGACCTGCGCAGTCTGGTCCAGGGCGACGTATACGATAAAATCCGCCAGCGCACAGCGGGGCACAAGCGCTTCTCTGTAGGGGCAGGCCCCCGTGCCTGCCCGGATGGGTCAGGGCAACCACAGGGGGTTGCCCCTACGAGTCTGTGTCCGACCTTGGAGAGCTTGCAGCGGGAACTCGGCATCTCAGATGACGTCTTGAAGTCGCTCTCTCCGGCGGATATCGCGCGGATCACCAGGGAGGCGCGCCAGAACAGTCCGGAACGGGGGCAGGGCGGTGCAGGTAGCGACACGACCGGCAGGAAGAGGGAAGCCTCATGAGCGATAGACCCTTGCAGCCCGCTGTCATCCTCGTCGCCGACAGGACGCTCAGTGCGAGCTACCGCATCCTGTTCGAAGGCATGTTCGCCACGATGCAGACGACGCATCTGCCGGAGGTGTTCATGCGCCGGTTCCTGGCACCTCCCGTCGCCACGGATGACTCTGGACGGGCACGGGTGGCACCGCTCGGGCTGCGGCGCATTGAGTCCGCTCTGCTGAAGTACACGTCCTTGAAGAAGGATGATGTCGTATGCACGACGCCGGAGAGGCTGCCGAAACTGATCGGTCCGTGGGTGCGGATCGTGGCCTTCAGCTCCAGTGACCCATTAGGCATGGGCATGAGCAACACGACCACGGCGAGTTTCTGGAAGGGCGAGTTATACACTCGCTATTGGACCCGACGGACCCTGGAGCAGCTTTCGGCTCTCAAACGCCAGTACAATTTCAAGCTCGTGGTGGGCGGCGCCGGCGCCTGGCAATGGCTCGCGCACGGCGACAAGCGGCCTGATGTGGATATCGATTTGGTCTTCCAGGGCTATTTCGAGTGTTCGGGCCCGCCGCTTTTCTCCGACCTGCTGGGGGGTCGCTCGCCGGGCGATCACGTAATCGAGCCGGACACGGGCGCCGAGCGAATCCAGCCTATCTCCGGCCCCTCGATGCTCGGCATCATCGAGCTGTCGCGGGGCTGCGGACGCGGCTGCAAGTTCTGTGCCATGGCCCGCCAGAAAATGGTGCACCTTGACGAGGAGACCATCCTCAGGGACTTGCAGACGAATGTCGCCGGCGGGATGAAAGCCGTCGTCAGCGGCAGCGAGGATTTCTTCCGGTATGGCGCCCAAGGCGTGCGTCCCGATTTTGCGAGACTCCACGGCCTGCTCTCCCGCATGCGGGAAATCCAGGGCCTCTCGTTCATGCAGATCGACCACGCGAACGTGACGTCGGTTCTGCAATTGACGGACGAGCAGCTCAAGGAAATCAAACGTCTTTTGACCTGGGAGCACAGGAGCGATTACCTGTGGGTCAACATGGGTGCCGAGAGCGCCAACGGGCACTTGGTGGCGGCGAACAGTCCGGGCAAAGTTGCTCCTTTCGATCCTGAGGACTGGGGACAGATGATTCGCGAGGCCGCCGACCGCATGAACCGTTGCGGGTTCTTTCCCGTATTCAGCATCGTCCTCGGCCTGCCCGGGGAGACACCGGCGGACGTGACCGCGACCCTGGAATTGGTGCGGGATTTGCGGCGTAAGCGTGCCGTGGTTTTTCCCGTGTTCTACGAGCCGGTGTCGGCCGAGGAGATTGCGGCCGGTCGCCGATTCACCCTGGCCAGCATGACGCCCGAGCATCTGGAGCTTTATCGCACCTGTTACGAGCTGAACTTTGAGATGGTCCCGCGGCTGTTCTGGGATAATCAGCGGGCCGGCGGCGTGCCCTGGATCAAGAGAGCCATCATGCAGGCCCTGGGCCGGGGGGAGGTCATGACCTGGCGACGCGCGTTCAAGAGAGTGGGTAGGCAGTTTGCCGATGGCAGATTTCAGATTTCGGATTGCGGATTACCGTCGCGACCCAAATCTGCAATCCCCCATCCCAAATCCGCAATTGAGCCTGCTTCGCAATCAACACGTTGAGGAGACGCATAGTTTATGCCTGATGACCGGGTGATAACGGCCAAGCCCTTAAGGCAGCCTCAAGACAATATTCCGCAGAGTAGACAAACGCGTGACAAACTGCTGGAGGCCATTCGTGTCTACGTGGAGCGGGAGCGGCCGGTCCCTCCCTTGACGCTGCAGGAGTTGCGAAGCCATACCGATGCCGTGCTTGAACAAGCGGGCATGGAGCCGAAGTACGCCGATTTTGCCGCGGTTCTCGTCAATAACGAAGTCTGGCGGGAGACGGTGGCGGCCATTCCCTGTGAGAAACGCCTTCTGCTGCTGCCGAAGTGTCTGCGCAGCGTCGGCGGATGCCCGGCGAGTTTCGATGAGCTGGGCCTGCTCTGCGAGCACTGCGGCCGGTGCGTGATCGACGATCTCAAGAGCCAGGCCGAGCGGCTCGGTTACGCTGTCCTGATAGCCGAGGGCTCTCCCGTCGTCATGTCGCTGATTGAGACCGGCCGCATTGAGGGTGTGGTCGGTGTGAGCTGCCTGTCCGTGCTGGAGCGGGTATTCCCGTACATGGAAGCGGGGGCAATCCCCGGTATCGCCATTCCCCTGCTGCAGAACGGCTGCGCCAACACGAGCGCGGACCTCGATTGGGTCTGGGAGGCGATCTACCAGACCGCCGATGACCAGGCGCATCGATTCAATCTGGATGCCCTTCATCGACAAGTCAATGGCTGGTTCTCGTACGAGTCTCTGGCCGCCGCTCTCGCGCCGCAGCCGAGCCGGACGGAACGGATTGCCCTGGACTGGATGGCCAAGGCGGGCAAGCGCTGGCGGCCGTTCGTCGCCATTTGTGCCTACCAGGCGTTTGCGGCGGACAGCGCGCCGGTGCGCGAAGACGATCTGCGAAAAGTCGCACTCGCCGTCGAATGTTTTCATAAAGCATCCTTGATTCACGACGACATTGAGGACGGCGATTCCGTGCGCTACGGCGAGCGGACGCTGCACGCCGAATATGGCGTGCCGATCGCTCTGAACGTGGGCGATCTGCTGCTCGGTGAGGGTTACAGGCTTTTGGCCGCGGTAGACGTGCCGGCGGCGCAGAAGGTAAAGCTCCTGGATGCGGCGGCCCAGGGACATCGCAGTCTTTGCCTGGGCCAGGGCAGCGAGCTGGCCTGGATGCGGGAGCCGAAGCCCCTGGCGGTGCGGGAAGTGCTCGATATCTTCCGCATGAAGACGGCGCCGGCGTTCGAGGTCGCTTTGCGCCTCGGTGCGATTCTCGCCGGGTGTGATGAACAAATCCACGAGGTATTGAGAAGTTATAGTGAGTCGTTGGGCATCGCCTATCAGATCCGCGATGACCTCGACGATCTTCATTCCGCGCGCCGTGAGGAGCTTTTCGCCGGCCAGCGGCCGTCCATTCTGGCGGCCCTGGCGCATGAGAAAGCGGTAGGGGCAGGCCCCCATACCTGCCCTGACGATGGGCAGCCACAGGAGGTTGCGCCTACAGAATCCGACCTGCGGACGCAAGTCGAAACCGCGGCCTGGCGACTGATGGAAGCCTATAAAGCGCAGGCTATCGGGAGCCTGATCGCTCTGAAGAATACCAACCTCAAGGGTCTGCTCCGCCGGGTAATTGGTAAGATGTTCAATGATTTCGAGATTATGGGTTGCTGTGACGAGCATCCGGCTCGACGCGGGCCGGGCCGCAAGTGAGGCTGCCGAGACCTTGAGGGATGGCGCGGATTTGAGAAACCATGACCGCGATCTTACCGAGCACATGGGAGCCCCGGGCGACGAACCGATCGTGCGCCGGTCGAGATGGCCCCACGCCTTGCGCGCCCTGCGACACCCGAACTACCAACTATTCTTCGGCGGACAGCTTATTTCGCTCATCGGCACGTGGATGCAGATGGTGGCGCAGTCCTGGCTGGTCTACCGGCTGACGGGTTCGGCCGTGATGCTGGGATTTGTCGGATTTTCGAGTCAGATTCCGGTCTTTCTCCTGGCCCCGGTCGGTGGCTCCGCCGCGGACCGGTATAACCGCCGCCGTATTCTCATCACCACTCAAACAACGGCCATGCTCCTGGCCTTCCTTCTGGCCGCCCTGACCCTCACGGGTCTGGTACATGTCTGGCATGTCTTCGCGCTCGCCTCGCTCCTGGGGATCGTCAACGCTTTTGACATTCCCACGCGCCAGGCGTTTGTCGTCGATATGGTCGGCAAAGACGATCTGATCAATGCCATCGCGTTGAACTCCTCGATGATCAACGGCGCGCGGATCGTAGGTCCGGCGGTGGCCGGTACGCTGGTCGCCACGATCGGCGAAGGCTGGTGCTTCTTTGCGAACGGGGTCAGTTACCTGGCCGTAATTGCCGGGCTGCTGCTGATGAGCATGACCATCCAGATGCGTATCCCGCTGCCGGGATCGGCGCTGGCCAGCATCATCGAAGGATTCCGCTATGTCAAGCGCACGCGGCCGATCCGGGCCCTGTTGCTGCTGCTCGGCCTTGTCAGCCTCACGGGAATGCCGTATGCCGTGCTCATGCCGATTTTCGCCGACCAGATCCTGCACCGGGGCGCACGCGGGCTGGGGCTGCTGATGGGCGCGACGGGGTTCGGGGCACTGGCCGGCGCCTTGATGCTGGCGACGCGAAAAGGTATTCGTGGCCTGGGCCGCTGGGTCGCTCTGGCTGCCATGGGTTTTGGCGTGAGCCTGGTTCTGTTCTCGCTGTCTCGTTCTTTCTGGCTCTCGGCGGCGTTGCTTCTGCCCGTCGGTTTCTGCATGATTATTGAGATGGCTTCCTCCAACACGCTCATTCAATCGCTGGTCTCGGACGAGCTGCGCGGCCGGGTGATGGCGGTGTACTCGATGATGTTCATGGGCATGGCCCCGTTCGGCTCGCTGCTGGCCGGGGCGCTCGCGAGCCACCTGGGCGCGCCGGCGACCGTCGCACTGGGCGGTGTGGCCTGTATCGTCGGAGCGGCAATCTTCGGGTTCCACTTGCCGGCGCTGCGGCAGGAGGCGCGGCAAATCATCGTCGCCCTGCAGGTCGCCGGTGGCGAGCCGGCCGAGGAGATGACCGGCGAAGCAAGCGTCGTGGCTTCGCGCGACTCGGAAAATCAGGATGTGTGAAAGGGCAGTGCGAAGAGTGTAGGACCTGCAGGACTAATAGGACCAATAGGACCTATGTCGCGTTTTGTGAGATGCGCAAGTGACGATCAGGCTTGACATGTGCCGGGCGGTGGGCAAAGCCGGGAATGTGCTCGGCGATTCGCTGGATGCGGTTCGGGATTTCCTCCGGCGGCAGCTCGCCCCGGACGGCGGTTTTCAGGGAAAGGACGGGAGCAGCGATCTGTACTACACCGTCTTCGGGCTTGAAGCATCGCTGGCGCTGAATTTCGAGCTTTCGCCCAAACTTATCGACGATTACCTCGCCGGCTTTGGAGCGGGTGAATCGCTGGACTTTGTGCACCTGGCGAGTCTGGTTCGGTGCCGTGCCAACATGGCGGACTTCCATGGTGGACAGATCCCTGTGGCCGTGCGCGAGGCCATGATGAGGCACCTGCAGGAATACCGGTCATCGGATGGTGGTTTCCACACGACGCAGAGCGTCGCCAAGGGCAGTGCCTATGGGAGTTTTCTCGCGTTGGGAGCTTATCAGGATTTGCAGGTGGGCTGCCCCGATGTGGAGGCGATGGTCGCATCTGTTCATGGCCTCCAGATGCCGGACGGCGGCTTTTCGAACGAGCCGGCGATGGCGACGAGCGCGACGACCGCGACCGCCGCGGCGATCTGTGTTCTTCACTACCTCCAGCGGCCGGCGCCCGCATCGGCGGTCCGCTGGCTTCTCGACCATGCCCACCCGCTCGGCGGTTTCACGGCCATCACGTTTGCCGGCGGTGCCGGAATCCCCGACCTGCTCTCCACCGCCACCGCTTTGCACGCAATGGCTCTGGTCGGCGCTGCGGCAGAGAGCATGAGAGAAAAGCATCTGGATTACCTCGATAGTCTCTGGGATCCGCAGGGCGGTTTCCGGGGCCATTGGGCTGATGATACCGTGGACTGCGAATACACTTACTATGGCCTTTTGTCCTTAGGCAGTCTCGCCCCATGACTTTCGTGTGCGATGAAAACGCGCTCCGGGCCACAATTGCCGCGTTGCGAGAAAGACTGCTCGCCGCCAGAGGGCCGCAAGGACACTGGACGGGACATTTATCCAGCAGTGCGCTCTCCACCGCCACGGCCGTCTTTGCCCTCGCGCTGGTGGATCGCAGGAAACACCTGCCTTTAATTGATCGCGGGTTGTACTGGCTTTGCAGGAATCAGAATGTCGACGGCGGCTGGGGGGACACGACCCAGAGCCCGAGCAATCTCAGCACCACGCTTCTTTGCTACTCGGCGATGTCCCTTCCTGAAAGTCCCTCCGCTTGCGGTGAGGCGGTCCGCGAGGCCGAGTCGTGGCTCCGCCGCGTCGTCGGCACGCTGGAGCCGGGGCCGCTGGTGAAGGCCGTCGAGCAGCAGTACGGCGGGGATCGCACGTTCTCCGTCCCCATTTTGACCATGTGTGCTCTGGCCGGTCGGTTGGGGATAGTAGGGCGAGCGTGGGCTCCCAAACGCGATGAATCGCGTTTGGGGACCCCGTCCCCGCTCGCCGAAATGTCGTGCGAGGACGCGCGACCGATGTGCTCCGGCTCGCGTCCGGGGACCCCGAACCCGTGGCGCCTGGTTCGGGCACTGCCCTTCGAATTGGCGATCTTCCCGCACCGCCTGTATAAGTGGCTGCGCCTGCCGGTGGTCAGTTACGCTCTGCCGGCCTTGATCGCCATCGGACAGGCCCGGTACGAGCACCTCAAGCCCCGCAACCCGTTTGCCAGGACGATGCGCTCTTTGTCCCGGGCGAGAAGCCTGAGAGTCCTGACCGGGCTCCAGCCCGAAAATGGAGGCTTTCTCGAAGCAGCACCCCTGACGTCGTTTGTCGTCATGAGTCTTGCATCCAGCGGGCACAGGGGCCACGAAGTGGTCTCAAAGGGCGTCGAGTTCCTCGCGGCTTCGATCCGGGAGGATGGGAGCTGGCCCATTGACACGGACCTCGCCACCTGGGTCACTACGCTATCGATCGATGCCTTGTCCGCCGGCGGTCTCGATGACGCTCTTTCCCCGCGCGAGCGGCAGGGACTTACGGATTGGCTCCTCTCCTGCCAGTACAGGAGCGTGCATCCGTATACTCACGCCGAGCCGGGCGGCTGGGGCTGGTCGAATCTGCCGGGGGCGGTCCCCGATGCCGACGATACGGCGGGAGCATTGCTCGCGGTACATTGTCTCGGTAGTGGTGAGGGGACAATCGTGGACGCTGCGTCCGCCGGCATCAATTGGCTCTTGGGCTTGCAGAACAGCGACGGGGGCATTCCCACCTTCTGCCGAGGCTGGACGAAGCTGCCGTTTGACAAGAGCGCCCCGGACATTACCGCCCACACGCTGGCGGCGATGGGCACTTGGCGGCACGCACTGGCGCCTGCTCTAAAAGGTCGAACGGAAAAGGCTATGGCGAAAGCTCTGGGGTATCTGCATGACGCCCAGCGTGAAGAGGGCTCGTGGGTGCCTCTGTGGTTTGGCAACCAGTCTGCCCCTGGGCAGGAGAATCCGGTGTACGGAACGAGCAGGGTATTGACGCATCTGTCCCATTGCGGATTTCGGATTGCAGATTGCGGATTCGACTTGCCATCGTTCCGTATTATGTGTGAACACGCTGTCCAGTGGCTCCTGTCAGCGCGGAACGCAGATGGAGGCTGGGGCGGCGGTCCTTCGGTCAGTTCGTCCGTTGAGGAAACGGCTCTGGCGATTGATGCGCTGGCGACGTCCTCACTTCAATCCACAATCCACAATCCGCAATCCGCAATCAATGCGGTCCGCCGCGGTGCTGATTGGCTCATCAGGAACACGAACGAAGGCCGACGCATGGAAGCCTCCCCCATTGGCCTGTATTTTGCCCGGCTCTGGTATTCCGAGGAACTCTATCCTATCATTTTTGCGCTTTGTGCTCTGGGCAAGGTCAGACGCCTCGCGAATCGCCCGATTGTCTCGTAAAGCCTTGTCAAATCGCTGCTTACGGCGTTTGGCGCCGCTTCGCGCCACGGGAGAGGCAGAAAAAAAACGGGAAATTCTTTTCAACCGCAGACCTGTCACTTCGTATAATTGCTATTAGCAACTGATGCTAGGAGCAAATATGTCCAAGGGTGAGGTGGAGTCATGAGCCGACGTCTTCTTGAGTTGATTCTGGCCGTCAAGCGCAAGTGCCAGAGCAACGAGGAGCAGATCCAGGAGGAGATGGGGCTGTCACCGGCCGAGTTCAATGGGCTGATCGTTCTGGACGAGGGCCAGGCAATGTCCGGGTGTGAGTTCGCCGAGCGGATGGCACTGTCGCCCTCCCGGGGCAGTCGCGTGCTGAACAAGCTGGTGACCGATGGCTATGTGAAGGCCATCCCCGGCCCGAAGGACCGGCGGGCCGTGGTCATCTCGCTGACTCCAAGGGGCTGGCGGGCGAAGGGGCAGATTATCCATCACATGGAAGCGTGTGATCGCCGTATCTGCGCCGGTCTTGACGACAGGAGTGTCAAGCAGATCGAACGTGCTCTGGAGCTATTGAAAGCAGTCTTGTAACCGCATAGGGAGTATGAAAATGCAGAGCGTGACCCTCATTCAGTTGATCATCGGGCTGTTGATTGGCGGCGGTCTGGGAGCGTTAATGGGCTATTTGGGCAAGTGTACTACCGGTGCCTGTCCGCTCACGGCCAATCCGTGGCGCGGGGCGCTCATCGGGGCTATGATGGGCGGCCTTTTCGCCTTTTCGGCGGGCTCCTCCGGGGCAACCGCTGAGGCGGACGGCGCTAAACATGCGGCCCTGCAAATCAGCAGCGCCGAGCAGTTCGAGCGCGACGTCTTGAAGGCGGACAAGCCGGTCCTCGTGGACTTTTACGCCGACTGGTGCGGCCCGTGCCGGAAGCTGGCACCGACAGTTGAGAAACTCGCCAGGCAGTATGAGGGCCGTGCCATCGTGCGCAAGGTCAATGTGGACCAGCTCTCCTCGCTGGCCGATCGGTACAGGGTTCAAAGCATCCCAATGGTGCTCCTCTTCAAAGACGGCAAAGAGGTCCAGCGCCTCAGCGGACTCCAGCCGCAAAGCGCGTACGTCAAAGCGCTGGATGGACTCACAGGGCGCGCCCCGTAGACCGGGCTTGGATCCCGTGGGTCGAATAGGACCTATACCGCTTCCGAGGCAAGGGCCTCGACCTCATCGATGGTTTTGGGAAGGTGTGGGCCCAAGATGCGGCAGCCGTCGTCGGTGATCAGGATGTCATCCTCGATTCGTATGCCGCCGAAGTTGCGATAGTCTTCAACCTTGCGGTAATCAATGAACCGGCTGTGCCTGCCCTCGGCCTTCCAGCGGTCGATGAGCGGCCCGATGAAGTAGATACCCGGCTCGACCGTGATGACGTAGCCCGGCTCGACGGCTTTGGCCAGCCGCAGCGACCGCCAGCCGAACTCGGGGTTCCTCCGGATTGTGTCGGTGTAGCCGACGTACTCCTCGCCGAGCGGCTCCATGTCATGGACATCGAGCCCCATCATGTGTCCGACGCCACAGGGAAAGAACAGCGTGTGTGCTCCCGCCGCAACCGCCTCGCGCGGATCGCCTTTGACCACGCCCAACTCCCGGAGGCCCTCCATCAAGGCGACCGACGTCAGTCGATGGACCTCGCGCCATTCCACGCCGGGTGCGGCGGCGGCGATGGCTTTCTCCTGTGCGGCGAGAACGATAGTGTAGATTTCCTTTTGCCTCGGCGAGAACCGGCCGCCGACCGGGATCGTCCGCGTGACGTCGCTGGCATAATGGATCGGTGACTCGGCGGCCGAATCGTTGACGACGAGATCGCCGGTCTTGAGAACGTTGCCATGGTACGGGTTGTGCATGATTTCCCCGTGGATGGAGAAGATCGCCGGGAAGGCCAGTCGCACGCCGCTGGAGACCGCGATGCCCTCCATTGCTCCGGCCACCTCATACTCGAAAATGCCGGGCCTGGTCATCTTCATGGCCGTGGTGTGCATCCGAGAGGAAATGCCCAGCGCGATCTCCATCTGCTCGATCTCTTCGGGCGACTTGATGGACCTCTGTTGAACGACCGCCCGAATCAGAGTGGGGGAAGGCTGCAGGCTGTAGGCCGCAGGCTGTAGGGACCCCCAGCCCGAATGCTCCGGCCGATAGGGCGGCAGAGTGTGGATGACTCTTCCCTGTCGAGCCGCTTTGCTCAGTACCTGCTCCAGCTCATCGCAGGGAGCCGCCTGCGCGATGCCGACCCGTTCACATCGGTCGCGAAGCAACGGCTGCGGCCCGGTCCAGACAATCTCTTCGACGGTGGGGTCGTGGCCGAAGATGCACTCGGTCCCCTCATCCAAGTCCATGACCGCCGCGAGGCCGGGCTGGTCGAGCCCGAAGAAGTAGAGGAAGGTGCTGTCCTGGCGGAACGGATACGGATTGTCCGCGTAGTTCATGGGCGACTCATCGTTGCCCGGCAGGAAGATCAGTCCGGACCCGACTTGAGCCTTGAGCCGCTCTCTTTTCTGAACGTAGGTTTCTTTCGCAAACATCGTCAGCCGATCAAGATTACCTGCTGATTATTTGATGAACTGCTCCACGAAGTATTTCGGCGTCAGCGGCTCGCCGGTGGCCCGGACGATCATCGTCTGCCAGGGATAACGGGCGCCGGGGCCAAAGACATTGTCACGCAAATACCGGCCTACGCGTTCGTCGCCAACATAGCTCAGACCCTCGTCCGATTCAAGTCTTAAAACCCTGTGAACGATATGATGGTGCCCTTGCGAAGCGAGCAGCTCGCCCAGCATGTAGTTGTGGTAGTAGCACGGGGCCGTCGTGAAGTGCAGCTTGGACGCCCAGCCCGCATCGGCCGGTCCCGGCGGACGCTTGACGAATTGGTATTTCTCGACCAGGTCCCACCAGAGGGTATTCAAGTCCTGCTCCGGGTCGGCGTACAGGGCCTTTTCAAAGTGGTACATCACCAGCACCCAGCGGACGAACAGGATTTGCTGGAACCTCAGGTACCTGTCGCTGACCTGCTTGACCTTGGCGGTTTCTTCATCGGACAGGCCCAGCATCTTTTGCATCCAGAAGGCGTTGCGGCTGAGCCGGCCGAAGAAGACCGCCACAGCCTCCGTGGTGAAGCTGTGGGCCGGCTCGCGCAGCAGCCAAGGCTCATTCGGGTCGTGATACTTATCATAGATCGCATGGCCCAGCTCGTGCAGGATCGTCTCCATCCATCGCTCCGTGTCCTGCAGGTTGG